>Ga0208390_1000570_pt1 | contig 13410 bp, 9 predicted proteins | sample Knorr_S7_td_Surf_FD_185594 | JGI IMG/M metagenome (GOLD analysis project Ga0208390, IMG submission 185594) | Marine microbial communities from Southern Atlantic Ocean transect - Knorr_S7_td_SurfaceA_ad_6m_LV_A (SPAdes) (version 2) | ecosystem: Environmental > Aquatic > Marine > Oceanic | place...
GTGCTGTAACTTAAATAATAAACTCCATCTTTTTTATGAACCCAAGCGGCTTCAAAAAATCTTCTTGCATGATCCTTAGTAAGTATGGGATTGCCATTCTTATCTACAATTCTTACTGGTTTTGGATCTTCAGCAAAACTGATCATATCATTTGACATTTTTGCTATTCTTGGTGATATTGCTGGACCGTCTGGAATACCACTATCCTGAAGTTCATTGCCACACTCTCCAGGGGTATATTGGTTGTCCTCATTCCATCTCTGTAATTGACCTCCCCAAATACCTCCAAAATACATGTAATATGACCCATCATCGTCTTTAAAAACACTTGGATCCATGCTATAACTTCCTTCAATAGGATTATCCTCTGCTTTGAAAGGACCTTCAGGTTTATCTGAAACAGCAGCACCTATTTTAAAAACATCATCTTTATCCTTTGTAGGAAAATATAGATAAAACTTACCATCTTTTTCTGCAGCATCAGGTGCCCAAAATTGTCGCTTTGCCCATGGCACATCGTCTAGGTCAAGTCCAACATCATGGATTGTAACTGGTCCTCCAATATAATTCATTGATAGTACTCTGTAATCTCTCATTGCATACTTTCCGCCACAATCATCAACAGGAGGATTTTCAACTATAATATCGTGCGATGGATATACATATATTTTTCCATTAAAAATATGCGCAGATGGGTCAGCTGTAAAAATTTCGGTGACTAATGGATCATTAAGAAATTTTTTTTGTGCAAAACTAAAACTAGTAGTTAGAAATATTATAAGAATTATTTTTTTCATTTAATAAGAATTGGTTTATTAGTAATTTTTCTCATATTAAGCAGCTTTTTTGAATATTTTTCTACAACTTCTTCATACCTCGGTTCATTCGAAATATCGATAGATTGTAGTTTATCGGTTCTCATGTCAAATAACATTTTAGCAACAACCCTTTCATTAGAATCTGGAGATGGAGTGTTATTTCCATTTCTGTCTATAAAATATTTATCATAACCCATTATTTCATGGTATGAATAATCTAAATCCTGAACAACTTCTCTCATTTGATATCTGCTATATATTTCAGATTTAAATTTTTGAGATGGGTCTTTCAATATGGGTACAAGGCTCTCACCATGAATATAGTCTGGGGGCTCTATGCCAGCTAATTCACTCAAAGTAGGATAGATGTCAACATATTCCACTAACGCATCTGTTTTTTCATTTTTTGTCATATTCGGAGCTGAAATAATTAACGGAACATGAATTGCCTCTTGAAATGTATGGTGCTTACACCAAAAACCATGTTCTCCTAAGAAGAAACCATGATCACTCCAAAATACTATAATTGTGTTATCTCTAAGACTTAAATCATCCAATGATTTGATTAATTTACCCACCAATGCATCCAAATAACTAACGCTTGCATAATAACTTTTTATTAATTCTTTTTCAGTTTCTAAGGAGACAGGTCCTTTTTTTGGGATATCCAAATATCCATTCCTTAATTCTTCCCAGTTATGAAAAGCTCTGTTGTGTGCATTTATAGGAATAGTTTTTTCTCTTGAGATAGTCAAATCACTATCGTCATACATTTCTCCATATTTTTTCGGTTGAATAAAAGGTAAGTGAGGAGAGACATAACCTACCGCTAGAAAGAAAGGATTCTGTGAATCTTTAAAATCGCTAAGCGTTTTAATAGCAAAATCAGTCAATTTACCGTCCGTATATGCATCATCTTCAACATCAGCATACTCCCAAGCAGGACCGATGTAATTATTAGGTTGGTTAGGATTACTTTCTTTTCTCTTTTCAATCATTCTGAGAGTTTTTTTACTCTGATAATCCCTTTGCTCTCTAAAATTTCTGTAAATATCCCACTCATCAAAATTATCTCTCCATTCATGATAAATTTTTCCGATTGATCCAGTGGTGTAACCATTTTGCTTGAAAAGTTTTGCTAATGTTATGGCCTTGGGTAAATCTTCATCAGCCCTAGAATAGTACTTAACGAATCTTGATTTACTTCCTCTCACGCCAGTTAAAATACTTGCTCTACTAGCACCACAAACAGCGATATTAGTATATGCCTGATTGAACTGAACACCTTCTGAAGCAAGTTTGTCAAGATTTGGTGTTTTCATTTGAGGATACCCATATGAATTAATGAGGGGTCGCATATCGTCAACGCCAATAAACAAAACATTTTGTTTCTTTTGGGAGATCAATGTCGTAGATACGAAAAATGATATCAAAATGAATATTGAGTGATTAAGAACAAGTGATTTTTTATTCATTCGTTGAGTTTTTAATAAAGATAAGCCTAGTTTAAAAAAAAAAGGAGGAAAAATCCTCCTTTTTTTTAAAGTTGTAAATCAATTATTGCCTTCGAGCCTCATTACCAGACTTTAAGAGAGCAACAGCCTTTTGGTTACCAAACTTTTTGGATAAAGTTTCTTTTATATTATTGTAACCTTTTCTGTAGACTACTTTTTTATCCTCAGAGTCAGTAATGCCCTGCTTCTTAATTTCAGCTGCGTTTGTAACAATTTGATTTAAGGTTGCATCGTAAAAAATCTTTTTATCTTTTTTACTAAGAGAATGCTTTTCAGCAACATAGTTTGTAATTTTTTCAGCATTCTTAATCTGATTTTTTGTTGGTTCTTGAGCAAATACAAAAACTGGGATAATCAAAAAGATAAATAAAATCGTCTTTTTCATAATTAATTAGTTAATTAATTCATTAGTATTAATTTCACTTAGAGGAATCTGAAGTTTCATGATTTCAGACTCATTTGTTGAAAACTTAACTTCTCTATTTGCCTGATATTTCTGAGCACCAATTAATACTTTTTTACCAAAAGAATTATTATGAGGTAAAACTGTGTGATCTAAGAAATACTGATAACCACGTCTTTTAGTGTGGAATGAATCTTCACCTTCACCAATTAATTCAAATTGGTATTCTTCCATAATTGCATCCCTAAATGAACTTTGACCTGCAGAAAATTCAGCTCTAGGACTTAGACCAGCTCTACTGAGGACTGGATTTAAATAAGTCATTTGTTGTCCATTACCAAGCTCATTTGATATCTCAGCAAGCATTAATAACAATTCAGCATATCTCATTGCAACAACATTTTGACTGTTGTATTGATTACTATGCGTTCTGTCTTTTTCAACCCATTTAAATAAATATGGATGTGAGCTTCCCATACCACCTCTCCACGCTGCGGATGGATACACTCTTACATTACCAGCTGGAGCTGTTCTATCTGCTCTGTAATACTGATGAAGATAAGTAGCGTTATATCTTTTATCAGGAAAACTAGTGATCAAGGTTGGACCTGTCCAATTTTGCCCTCCACCATAAGCAGCAACATGCTTATCATGTTGAAAAGCAGTTACCTGGAACCAACCAAAGTGCATACCAGCTTTGTATTTCCATGGTGTAAAGTTTCTTCCAATTTGAGAATTTGCTGCATCTTGTGCAATCTGCAATTCAAAAATGGATTCTGTAGAGTTTTCACCCTGAACTGTAAACAGACTTCCGTAATCAGAGACAAGAGAATACTCACCACTATTGTATACTTTGAGAGCTTCTGAGTAAGCAAGTCCCCAGTAGTCCATTGAACCACCCATAGTTTGAATATCCGTGTTGGTGGCTTTTGCCATATAAACTTTTGCCAATAACATACTAGCAGCATGTTGTTTTGGATAGCCTACACCGCCATTACCATTCAATAACGTTTGTGCCATTTGTAAATCTGAAACGATTTGATCATAAACATCTGATGCAGGTGATTTAGCTTTGTTGGTATTTCCCTCGGAGGGAAGTTCCAACCACAGTGGGATATCACCCCAGTGTGTAGCTAATTTAAAATATGCCCAAGCTCTTACAAAATAAGCATGACCAGCAACATCGTTAAATGCTAATTCGTCTGCATTTGAGGGAGTTGTAACAGTATTAACTGCTGCGATTGCCCCGTTGGCTCTCGCAATGGCTTGATACAAACCTCCCCACATAAATTCAGCATCCATATGGTAACCTGGTTTCAGTGAACACAGAGTTGACATGTCTCTAGATGTGACTCTACCTCCACCTTTTCTAGTAAACATAAGACCAGAATAGAGATTTTCGATAAACAATCTTCTTTCTTGAGTGTTATACCCTGTCAATGCTTGATATATACCATCTCTTGCAGCTTCAGCACTTTGAACATCTTGATATAATGTTGCGTCAAGAAACGGAGGACTCTCATCCAAGTCACACGATACAAAAAATACCAAAGGAAGAATTAAAAAAAGTTTTATGTATTTCATTTGTTTAAAATTTATTTATTAAAAGTTTAAGTTAACACCAACAAGGACTGACCTCGAATTAGGTTTATTGTTCCAATCTGTTCCTTGTAGCAATCCATCCCACAAGAAAGTTGTGATTTCCGGGTCGTAACCCGAATAATCTGTCCATGTAAATAAGTTTGATCCAGTTATATAAACGTTTGCTGCATCAACAAAGTTATTATTGCTCAATGGAATGTCATAGTTTAAAGTTATACTCTTCAGTCTTAAATAACTTCCATCTTCAATAACTCTATCCATCAGAGCACCAAACAGGTTTGCTGAATATCCCAATCTTGGATATGCAGCACTGGTATTATCAGGTGTCCATCTGTCATACCACGCATCAGCAACAATATTTCTGTATGTTCCTTCAGCCCACCCAAACCTGTAGTAGTTTCCATTAACAATTTCATTTCCTTCAACACCATTAAACAGTGCTCTCATTGAAAATCCCTTGTAAGAAAGGTTCACATTAAATCCGTAAACATAGTCAGGATTTGGGTTTCCTATAACAGTTCTGTCAGCAAGGTCTACAACACCGTCACCATTCAAATCCAAAACTTTTATGTCACCTGGCTGGGACATAGATCCATTTATTGGGTACATTGTATCTCCTGACTGAAACAAACCATCTGTTTTCCAACCATAAAACAAGCCTACTTCATGACCTTCCATGAAAATGTTTATTGGGAATTTAATACTGTTACCTCTACTTGGTACATTTCCAAGGTATGATGCAATTTGTTGGTTTGAATATCCTCCCATTCCGTTAGACATTAATATGTCTCCAGGAACTAAACCAAGATTTTCAATTTTTGATTTGTTAAATGAAACATTTCCGCCAAAAGAAAGGTTGAAATCACCTTTATCGATTGCAGTAACATCTAAACCAATTTCTAATCCTTTATTTTCCAAACCGCCTCTGTTAACTAACATACTTGCAAATCCCGAGGATGTTGGAATTGGACTTTGTTGTAATAAATTTTTAGTGTTTTTTTGATATATATCAACGACACCAGTCACTTTTCCATTTGCGAATCCAAAATCAACACCAAAGTTCACTTGCTCTGTAGTTTCCCAAGTTAGGTCTGGGTTTGCAACATTGGCTAAGACAAGCGGTACAGTAGTACCATTAGATGGGTTGCCGTAAAGAGCAGATGAAGCACCGTAATTGGGTAGTGTACCATAAGGACCTATACCATGGTTACCAATTTCACCCCAACCAACTCTGAATTTTAGACTGGAAAATAAATCTAAGTTTTGTATAAATTTCTCACTTCCAGCTCTCCATGCGAAAGCAAATGATGGGAAAAACCCATACCTGTTATCCTCAGAGAATTTTGATACACCATCTCTTCTGAAACTAGCTGTAAGTACATATTTGTTTTTAAATGTATAGTTTACCCTTCCCAAAACTGAAAAAAGTTGTTGATCAGCGGCTCTCAAAAGTAAAGGTGATGAAACAATCTGACCCAAGAAAGGTTGCTCTGTACCCAACTGAGCTGTAACAAAATCCTGAACAGCATAAACACTACTTTCAACATCTCTAACATCATAGGTAACACCTAGGGCAGCATTAACTCTGTGGTTTCTATTAATATTTCTATTGTATCGTAGGAAATTATTTACCTGATAAGTTAGAGCATTCAATTTCATTTTCTGATACAAACCATTCGCATTTGCACCTTGCCATGTTGTCAATCCATAAAATCTGGTTCTATCCTTGTCCCTTAGATTTCCACCTATTCTAAACTCATACATTAACCCAGGTGTTCTCAGTTTGTACTTTAGAGCAAGAGATGCTATTACTCTATTTTCTCTTGACTCATCAGCAAAATCATTGACCCAAGACAGCGGATTCGATAGTTGTCCGTCATCAAAAAAACTTTCTTCATCAGTACCATTTGATAGCACAGGGTTGTACGAGACTGTTTGTTGAACAAAACTTTGATCACCACCAATTTTATCACCACCCTCTGCAAAATCTGAATCACTGAAAAAAGTTGAAAATCTACCCTCTACCCTTAAGCGATCACTTAAATCATAATTAATGTTAAGTCTAATATCGGTTGTTTTGAATGACGAGTTATCAATTAAACCATTTAAATCATTGAAACCAGCTGATAAATAAAAATCTCCATCATCATTACCACCTGAAAATGTGGCTCCAAAACTAGAACTCACACCTTGTTGATAAACCTCATCCTGCCAATTATATAAAGTAGCAGGCGTTGTATCTACAGTGGAGGAGGGAGTTCCATCAGGGTTCGATAAAAATGAAAAAACAGATCCTCCATTAACTACATATCTAGGGGTTTCACCAGCAGCAATTCTTGTAGCATTTGAGTAGTTAGCGTACCCAACCCCGTCGAGCATATCATAAGTTTTTGTTATTTCGCTAATTGTTCTGCTAAAAAATGTATTAAACTTTCCACCAGGTTCGTCAGAAGACCCACTTTTCGTTGTAATTAAAACAACACCATTTGCCCCTCTTGAACCATAAATTGCTGTAGCTGATGCATCTTTTAAAATTTCAATTCTTTCAATGTCTCTAGGATTAATACCATTCAAGCCACTTTGAGGGTCTTGTCCAGTATTTCCTTGACCACTTCCATCAACAGAAGCGACATCCTCTGCAGCAGATGAAATAATTACACCGTCAACAACATAAAGAGGCTCGTTATTTCCTCTTAAACTACTTGCCCCTCTAATCCTTACACTAACTCCAGAATTTGGGTTTGCAGCATTCTGTGTCACTTGAACACCAGCTGCCCTACCCTGTAAAAGTTGATCCACTGTGGCAGCTTGACGAGATACTTCATCCTCAATCTTGACAGAAGCTACAGAACCAGTTAAATCTCTCTTGAGTACAGTTCCGTAACCAACAACTACTACCTCCTCTAGAGCTTCTGTATCAGGTTGTAATTGAACTGATATTGTGGTTTGATTGCTTACATCAACCTCTTGATTTGTGTAACCGATATAGGAAACTACAAGAACTTGGTCACCATCTGTTGGAATTGTAATGGAAAAGTTACCATCAAAATCAGAAATTGCACCAATGGAGTCTGATCCTTTTAATTGAACAGTTGCACCAGGAAGAGGTGAACTATTTTCATCATTTATTGTTCCTGTTATAGTTTTTGACTGTGAAAATACTAGTAATGGAAACAACATAAAAACTAATAGAAATCTATTCATGTTTAATAATTTTTGGTTAGTTCGTAAAATTTTCAATGCTAAATTAATAAAAAATTTACACTAAGAACCCTTAAATTTTAATTATCCATAAAAATTGACTGTATATGATGAGAATATGTTATGTTTTTACATGAAATTGTGACAGATCTTTGATTACAGAACATAAAACTTGAAAAATTAATACATTGTCTAAGAAAATTAATTATTTAAATTTGCGCATCAATCGGTCGCGTAGCTCAGCTGGATAGAGCATCTGCCTTCTAAGCAGACGGTCGCACGTTCGAATCGTGCCGCGATCACGCAAAACCTCAACAACATGTTGGGGTTTTTTTTTACTTTAAACTTTCTTAAATTCAGACAAAACAAATCAAGTTATGAAAGTTATAATAAAATTAATTTTGATAATGATCTTTCTTAACTCATGTCAAAAGAAAAAAATAGCAGATAATTTTACTTTACTTCCAACAGTAAAAAATTTACAATACAATGGTAAGTCATCAGTATTAGATTATAATTCTGAATTCAATTATTATTCCAAATCAAATGAACTCCCAGTTTTATTAATAAATCAAACATTAAATATGGATTGGCAATTTATTTCTGAAATTAAACTTTTTGAAAAAATTAACTTAACTTATAATTAAAATGAAACAAATTTGTAGTTGGCATAAAAAATTTACTGAAAAAAAAAGAACACTTTATAGGTTGTCACATTATCAGGTTTATTGGATTTCATGGGTTAAAGGAATTATAACCGGGCTTATCATTTTATATTTTGTTTAATATGATCAGAAGAAACTTCATAAAGTCATCATTGTTATCATCCTTAGTTTCAGTAATACCAAAAATGAGCTTTAACATGAAAAAAATAAGAACCATCCATGTTGGAGTTGGAGGAATGGGGCTTTCAGATCTAAAAGATATATCAAGTCACGAAAGTGTCGAGGTTGTTGGTTTATGTGATGTTGATAGTATTGCTCTTGAAGAAGCTGCAAAATATTTTCCACAAGCCAAAAAATTCTCTGATTACAGGATAATGATTGATAAATTAAAAGATTTTTTTGATGCAGTGGTTATATCAACTCCAGATCACATGCACGGACCAATTGCCATTGAAGCAATGGAGAATGAAAAGCATGTTTATTGTCAAAAACCATTATCAAACAACATAAGCGATTGTCGTGAGATGAACAAATTGGCAAAAGAAAAAAAATTAGTTACTCAGATGGGTATTCAAGTTCATTCATTCCACGATTACAAATTGGCAACTTTGCTTATCAAAGATGGTATAATAGGTAAAGTTGATAAAGTCAGAGCCTGGTCTCCAAAAAACTGGGGATATAATGGAAAAAAACACAAAGCATCAGACTCCATCCCCAAAAATTTAGATTGGAATTTATGGCTTGGTGATACAAAGTACAGGGATTATTGTGATGGAGTTTATCACCCGATGATGTGGAGGAAAATGAAAGATTTTGGTTGTGGAACTTTAGGTGATATGGGTGTTCATATTTTTGATACACCCTACAATGCACTAGATCTGGATTCTCCCGTTAGCGTAAAAAATAAATGTAGAAAGCCAAATAATTACAGTTTTCCAGAGAAAAATTATGTTGAATATGAATTCAATAAAACAGAATTTACAAGCGAAAAATTAATTTGGATTTGGGAAGATGGAAAAGGATCCCCAAAAATAAATAAGGAATTAAAATTACCCAATAATGAAAAACTTCCTTTACAAGGTGTAATGTTTTTTGGAAAGAAAGGAAAATTATTATTACCACATTTTATGGAGAGCCCTAAACTGATTGTAGAAAACGCATATAAAGATTACGATATTAGCAAGTACATAGAGTCTGGAGAAATAAAGAAAAACCCAAAAAAAAACTATGAAGAACAGTCTTTTTATCATTATCATGAATTTATTGATAGCTGTCTTGGTAAATCGGAATGTTCTGCTCCCTTCAGCTATGCTTCAAAACTCACTGAAACAATTTTACTTGGTGTAATTGCTGGAAATTTTCCAGGTAAAAAATTAAATTGGGATAGAAAAAATGGAGTTTTTTTAGAGAAAGAAGCAAATTATTTTCTAAAAAAATTTAAAAGAGAATATTAATGCATAATTCAAGAAGAAATTTCATAAAAACAAGTAGTTTAATAGCTGCATCAACGATTACATTCCCTAATCTGTTAGCTAGAAACTTAAATTCCAAATTAAATATTGCATTAATTGGAGTTGGTGGTAGAGGAATTCAAAACTGGCAACCAATTATCAATTCTGAAAATATTGTTGCCATGTGTGATGTGGACGATAACTGGGCATACAAGGCGTTAAATAAAATAAAGGAATTTCATCCAAAGGTAATGAGATTTAAAGATTATAGAGTAATGTTTGACAAGATGAAAAACATGATCGATGCTGTTATAATTAGTACACCTGACCATACTCATTTTCATGCTGCAATCACAGCAATGGAGTTAGGCCTTCATGTTTGTATTGAAAAACCGCTAGCACACAATATCTGGGAATGCAGGACATTAAAAAAGGCAGCAAATTATTATGGAATAGTCTCACAAATGGCAAACCAGGGACACACAACTAATGGGATTAGGCAAGTAAAAGAATGGTATGAATCTGGAATATTAGGGGAAGTTCGCGAAGTTCACGCTTGGTTTGGTGAATTTAATTTTAAACCTGGACATTGGTGGGATATGCCAAGTGAATTTCCACCTAAAAAACAAACCATTCCAAAAACTTTGGACTGGGACCTGTGGCTTGGACCAGCGAAAAACAGAGATTATAACAAAGTTTACGTTCCTAAGTCATGGAGAGGTTTTTTTGATTTTGGGAACGGACAATTGGGTGATTGGTCGTGCCATACACTTGATGCACCTTTTTGGGCTTTAGGTTTGGGTATGCCAAATTCAGTGGTTGGACACGTTCCTAATCCAAGAATTAAAGAGAATTTTGTTGCTGATAAATCGACTGTAGAGTTTAATTTTCCCGCTAATAAAAAAAGAAAATCTGTAAAATTAAAATGGTATGAAGGTGGCTTTAAACCTGAGTTTGATGATGATTTTCCTCTAAAAAAAATACCAAATCTGGGAATGGTTATGATTGGGTCCAAAAAATCTTTAATGACTGGTGGTCGTCCGAATAATCCAAGATTACTTGTTGACAATGAAGAATGGGTTGAATTTCAGAAGAACACTCCGAAACAAACAATCCCAAGAGTAAAATCAGGAGATGAGACACCAATACAAGAGTGGATAGATGGAATTAAAAATGATTTTTTACCAGGTTCAAATTTCAATTATAGTGCAGAGCTAACTGAAATGGCATTAGTTGGAGTTCTATCCCAAAGATTTGGGGGGAGAATCGAATATGATGCAAAAAATATGGAAATTACGAATAGGCCTGAACTAAACAAATTTTTGAAAGAGGAGGCAAGAGATGGCTGGAAAGTTTCGGATTTCTACAACTCATTAAAATAAGAATCTACCCGCGCAATTGCATTTGTTCTTATATCCTCCCAAAATAGATTGATATCACCTTTATGATAATCTTTTAGAAATGAAAATAAAATTGTTTTAAAAAGATTTACTCTGGGCATTCTTAAAAATATGGCATAATTTGTATATTCAATTTTGACTGAATTTTTATAAACTTTTCCATTTATAAAGTACAAACCCTTGTGACTTTTATAATCGGATGTTTTACTATCATTCCATAATATAGGATTAGAAACCTGACCACCCTTCAACCATTCCAATGGGATAGTTAAATCATATTTTTGATAATTCTTCAAGATTCTAAATGTATTCCATGTTACATATCCTCCAATATCTAGTGGATCTTTCATTAATTTTAAATCATAGAAATCTTCACTAGTAATTTTAGTTCCTGGTAGATACGCTGCAATCAATTTATCTTGTAAATCTTTGCCATCAAAAAAATCTTTTAATAAAGTTACCGCATGTGCAGCTCCCTGACTGTGAGCTGCAATGATAATCGGTCTTCCCTTGTTATATTTTTTCATGTAAACCATGAAAGCAGCCTTTATGTCATCATAGGCTAATTGTAATGTTTTTTCACCACCAATTTTCCAATACCTTTCATCAAAAACTCTAAAATGAGCTTGTCGATAATTTGGCGAGTATAGATTACCAGCATCTTTCCAAGCCGTTGCTTGAAACTTAATTGTTGAATTGAGAAGATAATTTTTAAATTCTTCATCATAGATATCGGAATTCCAATTGGGATTTTTTTTGTCTGAAAACAATGTTGGGGCTATAAAAAAAACATCAGCTCTTTTTTTACCATCATTATCCGCTAAAAAATCATTTTTTTCAATATGATCTGGGTGAACAAGCCAAGAGCTTAAATTATTGTAGTCAGGACTAGTAACTGCTTTATACTGGTCATGATTTATAGACTTGTAAATGATTTCATTGTTTGACTCTTTTAATAATCCACAGGAACAAAAGAAAATGGTCAATAAGAGAGTTAGCTTAAATTTCATAATTTTATCAAACATTCAAAAACCTTATTTTAATATGATCAAATTCAAGACCAATTTTAATTTAACATTTCTTTTTTCAACAATACTATTAATTTTTTATTCATGTTCTATTAACAATGAGAAAATTTCTTTACATAAAGTTGAGGGTTCTCCAGCATATGATAATTCTTCAATTGCGATAAAAGACATAAGTAATGTGGGAGACAATTTTATTTTTTCATTTGATATTAATAATTATGAACTTGGAACTCAAACCAAAAAAGATTTTGATTATAATTTAGCTAATTCAGATCTAGGTCAACACATACACTTTATTGTTAACAACGGCCCCTACTCTGCTCATTATGTAGATAATTTCGAAACAAAACTTACAGATGACAATAATGTTATTCTAGCTTTTTTATCGAGATCTTATCATGAATCAGTTAAAAATCCTAATGCCTATATTTTGACTCAAATTGGAGACACAAACAATATTGACTTAGAAAATGAGTTTATTTTCTACAGTAGACCAAAAGGAACATACAAGGGATCCGATACAGAAAAATTATTGCTTGATTTTTATCTGGTTAATACTAGTTTGGATCCTGAGGGTAATAAAGTAAAAATATTAATTAGACAGAATGATAAAACTCAAGATTTTTTAGTTGATGAATGGACACCGTTCTACATTGAAGGTTTAGATAAGGGGGAGGTTTCTATCACACTTGAACTATTGGATAATGATGGTGAATTAATTGAAACTCCGTTCAATCCATCTAGCAGAACAGTCGTTTTAGAGTAAATTAATTTAAAATCTTCTCTTGAAATTATTTTTTTCCAATTCCTGAAGCTGATCTAATGACATTACTTTTAAGAATGATTCGTGCTGCTCAATTGCGTATTCGATCTTTTTAACAATTTCATCCACTGTTTCTTTATCATAGTCTATATCCATTGGTTTTTTTATCTCCATGGATTGCAGTATGTCTTTCTTTTTCACCCTCAAACCCTTTTTGTCAAAAGATCTTCTAAAACCATCAATTACTATAGGTACAACGATCGGTTTAAATGTTTTTATAATGTGTGCAGTACCTTTTCTAATAGGTTTGAATGGCGTAGTTGTTCCTTGTGGGAAGGTTATTACCCATCCATCATTTAGTGCTTTTCCGATATTTGATATATCAGACAAATTTACCTTTCTAGTAACATCTTGCCCTTTTTTCCTCCATGTTCTTTCAATCGAAACCGCGCCAGCGTATGCCATAATTCTTGGCAATATTCCTGATTTCATTGTTTCCTTGGCAGCAATGAAATATATCTCAAGTTTCGGGTGCCATATATAGCCAAGGTTTTTAATTGAGTCA
>Ga0208390_1000575_pt1 | contig 13338 bp, 11 predicted proteins | sample Knorr_S7_td_Surf_FD_185594 | JGI IMG/M metagenome (GOLD analysis project Ga0208390, IMG submission 185594) | Marine microbial communities from Southern Atlantic Ocean transect - Knorr_S7_td_SurfaceA_ad_6m_LV_A (SPAdes) (version 2) | ecosystem: Environmental > Aquatic > Marine > Oceanic | place...
AGTGAATGGCATGAAGCTGGAATGTTATTAAACAAACAAAATGTTTTTGATGATTTTGCATTTGCTGCAAAATTTCTTCATGAAAATAATATTGGATCTGAAAAAACTACTGCAATCATAGGTGGTTCAAATGGAGGACTTCTTGTTGCAGCTACCATGTTACAAAATCCAGATTTATTCAAAGTTGCTATTCCACAAGTTGGAGTTCTTGATATGTTGAGATTTAGTAAATTTACAATTGGTTGGGCATGGGAAAGTGATTATGGATCCGTAGATAAAAAAGATGAGTTCGAAAATCTTTTAGCTTATAGCCCACTTCATAATATTGAGAAAGATAAATGTTATCCAACTACACTGGTAACAACAGCAAGTCGTGATGATCGGGTTGTTCCTTCTCATTCATATAAATTTGCAGCAAAACTTCAAGAATACCAGGGTTGCGAAAATCCAATATTAATTCGAATTGAAGATAGGGCGGGACATGGAGCTGGCACTCCAAAAGATAAAATAATAAATCAGATTTCAGAAATTTATGGTTATGCTTTAAATTCTATAAATAACTGATATGAGCTTATAAAAAAAGCAAAATTTTTATAGATATATTTTATTTACTATAGTTACTTTCATATTATTAAAATATTTATTAACATAATAATTGATGCAAAGGGGTGGCTTTTTGCCTGAGATCTTTTGAAACTCTTTGAACCTGATCAACACAATAGTTGCGGAGGAATTGCATATGTATATCAGAAAAAAAATTCTATTTTTATTGCCTTTGGTTTTTACATTTAATGTCTTTTCACAAGACATCGAGGAAATAATTGTAAAAGGTGAGTATCGAGAAAAATCTATAATTGAAGAAGATTCAAGTATCTTAATTATTCAGTCAGAAAAAATTAGGTCACAAGCTGTAAAACATTTTCAGCAACTTTCATATCTTGTACCAAATTTAAATTATGCAGCTTCAGATTCAAGAGCTAGATATTTTCAGATAAGAGGTATTGGTGAAAGATCTGGCTATCAAGGAACACCAAATTCTTCTGTAGGATTTCTTATTGATGATATTGATTATTCTGGTCAGGGAGGTATTGCAACTTTATTTGATGTTGATCAAGTTGAAGTATTTCGTGGACCTCAAGGATCGAGAACTGGCGCGAATGCTTTAGCAGGATTAATTTACATAAAGACCAAAGATCCCACAGATGAATTTGAAGGAACTTCTGAGCTAACTGTCGGAGATTATGGAACTCAAAATATCGGTGTTGCGTTTGGAGGACCATTAAAGAATGAAAAAATGAAATATCGCTTAGTAATGAGAACTGACTATGCTGATGGGTTTAGAAAAAATATTTACTTAAATAAATCAGATACATCAAAAAAAGATGAGCTAACTTTACGTTTCAAACTGGATTGGGAAATTGATGACACTACAAATATTAATTTTCTTGTTTCAACAGTTGATATGGATGACCCAGCTGATATTTGGACAATTGATGGAAGCTTAAATACTTTATCAGATCGTCCTGGAATGGATTCACAAATAACAGACTCAATTGGAATAAAAATAACTAAGAATTTAAATAATTTTGATCTTCAAAGTTTAACTAGCTCAACAAAAACTGACGTTGTTTTCAGTTATGATGCAGATTGGGGTAATCCTGACTCACACTTTCCATATACATATGATTATTTCTCTGAAACATTAAGAAAAAGAGATACTTTTAGTCAAGAAACACGTTTTTTGTCAAAAAATAAGGATTTTTCACAAAATAATCCATTTGAATGGGTCTTTGGTTTCGATTTTAGTAAATTAGATGAATCAAATCTAACTAAAGACGATGGGATTTATGGGGATCCGTCTGATCCATTTGGTCCATATGCTAGTGAATCTTTGATTTCAAGAAATTATAAATCTGAAAATTTATCAGTGTTCGGAAATGTTGATTATTTTTTAACAGATAAAACTAAACTTGCTTTCGGTTTGAGATTGGAAAATTGGGACTCAAAATATAAAGATTCAAATAATGAATCTTTTAGTCCCTCAGATAATATGAGTGGAGGAAAAATTTCACTAGTCAAAAAAACTGATGATGATTCAAATATTTATTTTTCAATAGCAAGAGGATATAAACAAGGTGGATTTAATTTAGGTCTTGATGCTACAGATAATTTAGTAAAACAATCTCTTATTTACGATCCTGAATATTTAACAAATTATGAATTTGGTGTAAGTTCATACCTAAAAGGTAGAGATCTGAATTACTCACTTGTAATATTTTTCTCTGAAAGAAAAGATCAACAAGTTTTGATTTCAAGACAAGTTGATCCAAGTGACCCTAACACTTTTTCATATCTAACACAGAATGCTGCAGAGGGAGAGAACTACGGGATTGAAATTACTTCAAGTTATTTATTAACAAATAATTTATATGTATATGCTAATTTGGGATTCCTTAAAACAAACATAAAAAATTGGGAATCAAGAATTGATCTAGAAAATAGATCACAAGCTCATGCACCCGAGCATTCATATTCTATAGGTGGAAATTTAAATCTTAAAAATAACTTCTATTTAAAATTAGATATTAATGGGAAAAGTAGTTTTTATTATTCAGATTCTCATGACAATCAGTCTAAAAGCTATCAATTAACTAACTTAACTTTTGGATACTCAAATGCTAATTTTACTGCTGATCTGTGGATAAGAAATTTGTTTGATAAATACTATTCAACTAGAGGATTTTTCTTTGGCAACGAAGCGCCTAACTTTATTGATACTCTATATAGAAGACAAGGAGATCCTAAGAATATTGGCATTTCACTTAGATATAATTTTTAGTTTTCATGTTAAATTTAATACCAGAGATTATTGCTGTTATCACAGCAATACTTTATTTAGTCTTAGCTGCTAAAGAAGACATAAAGTGCTGGTATGCGGCTATAATTAGTGCATCTCTATACTTCTTCATAATGCTTGATGCTGGCCTATTAATGGAGGCAATTTTGCAAATTTTTTACATTTCCATGGCCATTTATGGTTGGAATCAATGGAATAAAGTATCAAATGAAGAAAGTGTTGTAAGGATTAAAAAATGGAAAAAAATAAAGCATTTATACGCAATAAGCTTAGTAGTGATACTTGCAATAATTTCAGGAAAAATTCTTGAAAAATATACTAATGCAGTATTTCCATTTTTAGATGCATTTACAACATTTGGAGCTATTATCACGACATACATGGTAGCAAAAAAGATTATTGAAAATTGGATCTACTGGTTTGTGATTGATTCAATATCTATATATCTTTTTTTCTCAAGAGAGCTATATCTAACCTCTTTATTATTTTTCATATATCTAATAATTATTATTTTTGGATATCAATCTTGGAATAAAAAATTACTAGAATATAGATGAAAGAATTACAGACAATATTAAAAAAAGAAAATTATGATTTTAAAGTCATAGAACAGATTAGTGATGGAGAGACTTCACAAATATTTCTAGGAGAATTTAATAACACTAAATCAATTTTTAAGTTATCAAAAAAAAATAAATTTAAATTAATCATTAATGAATATTTAAAAAATGAAATAATCCAAAAAATTGTTAAAAAAAATATTTCTCCAAAAATATTATTTCATGATTTACATTCAGGGTTAATTATCTACGAATATTTTGAGAAGGATTCATCAGACAAACTATTTAATAATTTTTATCAACTTGGAAAAAAATTAAAAGAGCTACATGAAATTACATCAAATAAAAAAATAAAAACTTTTGAAGATCAATTTAATTTATATCTAAATGTATCTTCATCAGAATTAGATAATAAATATTTTAATGATGCCGTTGATCTATTTAATGAACTAAATGTAGGTAAAGAAAATTATGTTCTTAGTCATAATGATTTAAATTCTTCAAATGTGATGTTCAAAAATAATAAAATTGTTTTTATTGATTTTGAATATTTAAGTATTAATAGTAAGTATTCAGACTTATCTAAATTAATTGATTCATTGAATCTCAAAGCATTAGAAAAAAATAAATTACTTGAAGGTTATGGAGTAGATGAAATTAATGACAGCATTAATATAAAAATTAAAAAGTGGAGCTTAATGAATATTTATACCGAATTAATTTGGGCTAATTACATAAATGAATACAAAAGAAACTATTTCGATAAAGATTATATAAATTTATTAAAGAATAAGATTAAACAACAAAAGCAATAAATAAAGTCAATATCACAATACCAATTGGAATAGCTCTATCAATATTTTCGATTAAATCTTCTTTATTGAGCTTTTTTAATGAAAAATTTAACAATTTGTTACTTTTTGTCTTTGAATTATGCTCTAAAATACTATGATCGTTAGTACTTACTGGCTCTTTTTTCATGGGTACAGAGTAATTTTCGCTAGAATATTGCAAATTTTCTTTATTATTTGAAGAATTAAGAGCTATTTGTTCAAGTTCTTCTAAAATTTTATCTCTTTTTTGTCTTGCGATATGGATATCTGTTGTTTCAAGAGATTTTTTTATGAATTCTTTGCCTATTATCTTCGACATTTCTTTAGATAAACGCTTTTGAATAAAATATATATCTTTATTTTTGCCCCTTAGTACAAGGTATTTATCGTGATTTGTACTCATAATGTACCCATATTCTTACATTATATAAAATTATTATCAATAATTTTTTATTTATTTTTAATTATGTACCCATATTTTTGAATTGTACTCATGATTTTTACCAATTATTTGTAATTTTATTCAATTATCACTTTATTAAACCAAAAATTCTATGAATAATTTTATTTAAATTAATTGTTGTGTTTAATCTATTTTGTTTTAACATTAGCGGTGTTAATTATATTGGGGAATAAAATGAAAATATTATGTGTACTTTATGATGATCCTAAAAATGGAATGCCTGAGAAATATGCAAGGGATGATCTACCTAAACTAGATAAATATCCAGATGGAATGTCTCTTCCGACACCTAGTTCTGTTGATTTTACACCTGGTGAGTTATTAGGATGTGTGTCTGGTGAATTGGGTTTAAGAAAGTTTTTAGAAGACGCTGGTCATACATTAGTAGTTACTTCTGACAAAGATGGTGAAGGATGCGAGGCTGACAAGGAGTTAGTTGATGCCGATATTGTAATATCACAACCTTTCTTTCCTTACTATCTTACAAGAGACAAGATGGAATCTGCACCAAATTTGAAAATGGCAATTACTGCTGGCATTGGTTCAGATCACGTAGATTTACAAGCAGCTATGGACAATAATGTCGATGTTGTTGAGGTAACATATTGTAATTCAAGGTCTGTAGCAGAACATATAGTTATGATGATTCTCTCAATGGTAAGAGATTATCATAACCAACACAGAATTGTTAAAGAAGGTGGTTGGAATATAGCTGATGCTGTTCAAAGATCCTATGACGTTGAAGGTATGCATGTTGGAACAGTTGCCGCTGGAAGAATTGGTATTGATATGCTTAGAAAAATGAAACCTTTCGACGTTCATTTACATTATTTTGATATTCACAGACTTTCTGAGGAAGTTGAAGCTGAATTAAACCTCACCTATCATGAATCTGTTGAATCTTTGGTTGCTGTCTGCGATGTTGTTAATATCAGCTGTCCACTTCATCCAAAAACTGAACATTTATTTAATGATGAAATGATTGGAAAAATGAAGCGTGGTGCTTATATCGTTAATACTGCAAGAGGGAAAATATGTGACAAAGATGCAATTGCAAGAGCTCTTGAGTCAGGTCAATTGAGTGGATATGCTGGAGACGTTTGGTTTCCGCAACCAGCTCCTAATGACCACGTTTGGAGAACAATGCCTAATCATGGAATGACTCCTCATACTTCTGGCACATCACTTTCAGCACAGGCAAGATATGCTGCTGGTGTAAGAGAAATTCTTGAGTGTTTCTTTGAAGGTAAACCGATTAGAGAACCATATTTAATTGTTCAAAATGGTGATCTTGCTGGAATGGGTGCACACTCATATACAAAAGGCACGGCAACTGACGGCTCTGAAGAAGCAGCTAAGTACCAGAAATAAATATTTTGTTTTGAAGAAGAGATAGGGCAAACCCTGTCTCTCTCTTCTATTATTTTTAATTGTCCTTATATATAGTCTATGAAAAAAAATGTAGCAGTAATTGGTTCATCTGGCGCAATAGGTAATGCTGTATCTAAAATCCTTTTAGATGATGAAACAGTTCAATCTGTATACAATTTTTCTAGATCGATTAGTACTAATACTTCTGATAAAGAAAACAGAATATACATAGATATCGAAAATGAAGAATCTATAAAAGATGCTGTTGATAAAATTCCGCAAGATATAAAATTTGATTTAATATTTGTGGCAACAGGAATACTTCACAATGAAAATGATGTATATCCTGAAAAAAGCATTCGTGATATCTCTGCAGATAAATTTAAAAAAGTTTTGATGATAAATACAGTTGGACCTGCTTTGATTGGTAAATATTTTATTCCTTTTCTGAATAAAGATAATAAAAACGTTTTTGCTTTTCTAAGTGCTCGAGTTGGAAGTATTTCAGATAATAAGATTGGTGGTTGGTACTCTTATCGTGCAAGTAAAACAGCACTTAATCAAATAGTTAAAAATTTTAGTATAGAAATCAAAAGATCAAATCCAAATTCAATCTTCATAGGGTTGCAACCAGGCACGGTTAAAAGTAATTTGAGCAAGCCCTTTGAGAAGAATGTTCAGTCTGACAATCTTTTTTCACCAGGCTATAGTGCTAGAAAGTTGTTAGAGGTTATAGATGCACTAACTTCTGATGATTCGGGTAAATTCTATGCATGGAACGGAGAGGAAATTCAACCATAAAAAAACCCAGCATAAAGCTGGGTTTTTCTGAATAAAAAATATTATTCTGAATCGCTAACTGCTGCTACATAAATAGCTAAACCAAATGCAATCTTGTTTAAAAAGTCTGCATAGTTATAGATTAAGTTAGCATTAGCCATGTCTGGATTATCTCCAACACCTAACCAATATCCAAGAGGATAGATAGCCCAACCAAAAGTAACAATCAATCTAATTGTACTGAAAGCACTTTGAGCTGCAGCATTTCCACTAGCAGCATTAAGCTTACCAGCTTCACCCATGAATATTTCATAGATTATGTAGAACCAAGCAAGTAGAGCAAGAACACCTGCAACGTTTGCATTCATTCCGCCAGTTTCTCCAATGAAACCAAATACTAGCATTACTAGTGATGCTACAAGTAGTTTCCAGAAGAGGCTTGATGTCACATTTGTACATACTTTAAGTATTAAGTAGAACTCAATAATTTGAAGTGGTACTGTGATTAACCAATCTATATATCTATATACGGTAGGAGAAGTACCTGTGTCGGCCCATACACCTCTCATATATAAATAATGCCAAAACGCCACACCAGTAACTAAACCAGCGACTGATAGTGAAGTTTTCCATTTACCGTGAACTCTATCTCTTTCAACAAAGAAGAATACGGTAGCAGCAAGCATAGCAGCTGTCACAATCCAGAATGACACTCCTGTCATATCACTAGTGCTTAGATCTGCAGCAAAAGCTGGAAGTGCAACAACACCTGCTAATGTTAATAAAAATTTCATATATAACTCCTTATATAAGTAGTGGAGCAATAATTTACTCCCCCCATTTCATATGAACCATATATGATACAAAAAACTAAAAAATCTATCAAATTTAGTCTTTTCTCAAAAAAAAAAGTTTTTTTGAATAATTTTGATTAAATTCTAATGTTTAGTATTATTCGATATATGAAAGTTGCTATTTATCCAGGTTCATTCGATCCAATTACATTTGGTCATATGGATATTATTGATAGAGCTTGTGGTCTTTTTGATAAAATTATAATTGCAATCGCAAAAAGCGAGACAAAAAATCCCTTATTTTCTCTAGAAGATAGAATTAAGTTAGCTGAAACCATCTATAAAGATAACGACCAAGTAAACGTGATAGGCTTTCCTAGACAATTAACCGTAGAAGTTGCAAAAGAAAATAATGCCTGTGCGATTATTAGAGGCTTGAGAGCAGTATCGGATTTCGAATATGAATTCCAACTTGCAACTATGAATAGATCTTTGGCTCCAGATATTGAAAGTATATTTTTAACTCCTAAGGAAAGTCTTATTTATGTTTCTTCAAGTCTGATTAAGGAAATTTGTGATCTGAAAGGTGACATTTCTAAATTTGTTCATCCAACTGTTGAACAAGCTCTAAAAGCAAAACTAGATTCCTAATACTGACATTCATTACAGAAATAAGTAGACCTTTGACCTATATTAATTTTTCTAATCTTATTCTTACATTTCTTACATTTTTCATTATCACGGCCATAAACACTCAATTTCAGATTAAAATATCCTTCATTGCCATCAGCAGAATAAAAATCTTTTAGAGTTGTCCCACCTTTTTTTATTGCACGTTTAAGAATTTTTTTAATTGCAATAGTAATATGTTCACACTCATCAAGTGAAATCTTATTTGCTAGCCTTCTTGGATCAATGTGTGCAAGAAACAAACTTTCTGAGGCATAAATATTTCCTACTCCAACAACAATGTTTTGATCCATAATCAGTTTTTTAATACTAATATTTTTCTCTTTACATTTAGAAAAAAGAAAATTCTTATTAAAGCCCTCTGACAAAGGCTCAACTCCTAACTTTTTAATTAGTTTATGATCTTCAAAATCATTTGTTACATGAATAGAGCCAAACCTTCTCGCGTCATTAAAAATAATTTTTTCTTTATCAAAAATTAATTCGGCATGATCATGTTTTTTGTAAAAATTATTATTAATATTCTGTATTCTTAATTTACCTGACATACCAAGATGAATCATTAGATATAAATCATCAAAAATAATTAGAATATATTTCGCTCTTCTAGATATTTTTTTAATTAATTTATTTCTAGTTTTTTTTTCGACATCATGCTCGACTTGCCATCGAAGATCTCTATTATGGATAACTATTTCTTTTAATATTTTATTCTTAAATTTACTGATTGCTCTGACGGTTGTCTCAACCTCTGGCAATTCAGGCATGATTTATTTAAGAATATTATTTATGTCAACAATATTACTTGGACTTATTGTGCCCGCGGCGAGGGCTAATCTTAGATTTGCTAGAATATAATCATATTTTGCATTGGCTAGATTCTTTTCAGCACTGTAAAGATTTTTTTCAGCCTGAAGAAGATCTACTACATTCCTTGTGCCTACTTTGTAACCAACTTGAGTTGCTTCTAAAGCACTTGTAGCAGAAATAACAGCTTGTTCTTGAGCATTTACATTCGCTACTAAAGTAACCACGTTTGAAAATTGTGATCTGACCTCTTGGATTACTCTTCTTTCGGTAAAAATGGTATTTTCATCTGCTTCATTGAGCTGAGAATATGCTTGTTTTCGTCTTGAACTTACAGCACCCCCTTGAAAAAGTGGCACACTCAATTGTATTGCATAATTTCTTCTGCCTGTAACTGCAGGAACAGGAATTCCTTGACCGTTAATCTCAAATCCCTCGTAATTAAATTGATTTGTTTCAGATTCTGAGCCTGAACCAATTATATCAATTTTAGGTAGATGGTTTGATGCTGCACTTCTTGCATTGCTTTTTGCTGCATCTCTTCTGAGATAGGCAGCCTTTAGCTGATAATTATTTTCTAAAGCTGTTTTTACCCATTCCTCCTTTGAGTTTGGAAAAGGGGAAGATACATTTAAAGTCTCGCCCAGCTCGTCAAGCGAGAAAATTTCTCTGCCAATCAATGCGTTTAAGGCCTCTCTGGCAGAAAACAGGTTTCCTTCATTATTTATTCTAGAAGCTTTGCTAAGATCAAATGCAAGCTGCGCTTCTTGAACTCCAGTTATTGCAGATAATCCAACTTCATATCTTTGTTGGGCTTGATCAAGTTGTTTTTTAATGGCTTTTTCCTCAGAAATGGAAGCGTTTAAATTATCTATCGCTCTTAAAACACCAAAATATAATTCAGCAGTTCTTAATAATAGATTTTGTTGCTGGTAAGCAAAATCTGCTTCAGCCGCATCTGTAAGTGATTTTGATCTTTTAAAATTAAACCATGTGTCTAATCTAAAAAGCGGTTGAGAGATTCTTGCTGATTTAGAAAAAGAATTATATTCCTGTTGAAGCTCATCATTTTGATAATATTCATTCCAATTTGTTGAGCCGCTTAAAGTAATACTAGGAAGAAGAGCAGCTCTTCCTTGAACTACTATTTGCTTATCTGCAAGATAAGAATATTCTGCAGATTTATATGTTGGGTCATTTTCTAGTGCTTCGTTATATATTTGTAATATATCTTCTGAGTAAAGAGATAAGCTGCAGATAATAGTAAATAGAAATTTAAAATGATACATAAAGTTATTTTAACTCATTTAATTAATGTATGCAGTGTAAACATCTAATATTATTTTATTTTAAATTTAAATTAAGCGTTTTTTCTTTTTGTTTAGAGTAAAATATACTTTAATAAAAAACTTTTCATGAAAATAAATATTTACAGAAGTTTTTATAAATTATATTCAAAGGCAGTGTAATTTGGCCAAGAGCACATACGACTCAAAAGCAATCGAAGTTCTTTCTGGCTTAGATCCAGTAAAGAAAAGACCAGGCATGTACACAGATACATCATGCCCAAATCATTTAATCCAAGAGGTACTAGATAATTCTGTTGATGAAGCAATTGCAGGACACTGCTCAAATATAAAAGTCAAAATCCAAAAGAATGGATTTATAAGTATTTCTGACGATGGAAGAGGTATGCCTATCGATGAGCATCCAGAACATAAACTCAGTGGTGTTGAGTTAATACTTTGTAAATTGCATGCTGGTGCTAAATTTTCTGGAGAAGAATACAACTTCTCAGGAGGACTTCATGGTGTTGGAGTTTCAGTAGTAAATGCTTTATCAGAAACTTTAGAGGTTTTTGTTAAAAGGAACTCAAAAGAATATTCAATGAAATTTAAAAATGGAGATAAAAAGACTGAGCTTAAGCCCATTGGCGACGTTGGATTAAGAAATACTGGAACAACGATTAAATTTAAGCCAAATGAGAGATATTTTGAATCAAATGAAATTAAATTAAAAGAACTAAAACATTTGCTTAAAGCCAAGGCGGTTTTGTGTCCAGGATTAACTATTGAATATACAAATGAAAATACTAAAGATTCAAAAATCAAATGGTTTTTTGAGAATGGGCTCAAGAGTTATTTGGAAGAAGAGTCAAATGGAATTGATTTAATTTTGAAAGAATCGATAGTGTCATCAAATACTGCTAAAGATCAAGAGGTTGAATTTGTTATCAATTGGGCGCCAAAATTTCAAAAAAATAAGCTTGATGAAACATATGTAAATTTAATACCTACCGCTCAAGGTGGATCACATCTGAATGGTTTTAAGTCTGGTCTTTTGGAAGCCCTAAAGGAATTTTGTGATTATAGAAGCCTTCTTCCAAAAGGATTAAAGTTAAATGCGGATGATGTTATAAATAACGCTATTTTTGTTGTTTCATCTAAAATGCAGAATCCACAGTTTGCTGGTCAAACAAAAGAAAGACTTGATTCTAAAGATCATATGGCTTTTGTATCAGGTTCTACTAAAGATATTTTAAGTATTTGGTTTAATAAACATACAGAGGAAGGTGAAAAAATAGCAGAGCTTGCAATAATATCAGCCCAGGCTAGAGTTAAAGCATCATCTACTGTTGAAAGAAAAAAAACTTTTAAGGGACCTGCTCTACCTGGAAAGCTTTCAGATTGTAATAGTGAAGATCTAAATAAAACTGAATTATTCTTAGTTGAAGGAGATTCTGCTGGCGGTTCAGCAAAACAAGCTCGAGAAAGATCATTTCAAGCAATAATGCCGCTTAGAGGAAAAATTCTTAACACTTGGGATTTAGAGAGCAGTGAAATAATTAAGTCTCAAGAAATAAAAAATCTCTCTACTGCGATTGGAGTTCTGCCCGGAAATGCGGATGTGTCTTCCCTAAGATATGGAAAGATATGTATTTTAGCAGATGCTGATTCAGATGGTTTGCATATCGCCACTTTATTGTGCGCATTATTTTTAAGACACTTTAAACCACTTGTTAATGAAGGGAGAATATTTATTGCAATGCCACCACTTTATCGCATTGATTGTGGTAAAGATGTTTTTTATGCATTAGATGAACAACAAAAAGATAAAATAGTTAGAGATTTTAAGAACAAAAAAGGCAAACCAAAAATTAATATACAACGATTTAAAGGCTTGGGTGAAATGAATCCATCACAGCTAAGAGAAACTGTTATGGATCCAGAATCAAGGCAACTAGTAAGGTTATCAATTTCAGCTACCGATAATGCAAATGCAATGATGGATCTTTTGCTTTCAAAGAAAAATGCTCCAGCAAGGAAAGAGTGGCTTGAAAAGAAAGGTTCGCTGGTGAGGATATAGGATGTCAAAAGAACAATCTAATTCAATAAGTCTTAAGAAATATGCAGAGGAATCTTATTTAAATTATGCGATGTATGTCATTCTGGATCGAGCACTCCCAAATGTTGGAGACGGTCTAAAACCTGTTCAAAGAAGAATTTTATATGCTATGTCTGAACTAGGATTAGATGCAGGCTCTAAATATAAGAAATCTGCACGAACAGTTGGAGATGTCATCGGAAAATTCCATCCCCATGGTGATAGTGCCGCATACGAAGCAATGGTTTTAATGGCTCAAAACTTCTCATTTAAATATCCATTAGTTGATGGTCAAGGAAATTGGGGATCTCAAGATGATCCAAAATCGTTTGCAGCAATGAGGTATACAGAATCAAAGTTAACAAATTTTGCAAATCTACTAATTTCTGAACTTAAGTCTGGAACTGTTGACTGGCAGCCAAACTTTGACGGTTCATTACTAGAGCCAATAATTTTTCCTGCGAAGATACCTATCATTCTTTTAAATGGCACATCTGGAATAGCTGTCGGTATGGCAACAGACATACCATCTCATAATATAAATGAAGTTATTGATGCTACTGTAAAAATACTTGAGAAACCTAAGTCAGATCTAAAAGATTTACTTAAAATCATCAAGGGTCCAGATTTTTCAAATAATGCTTCTATTGTCGCAAGTCCAGAAGAGTTAGAAGAGATGTATTTATCAGGCAGAGGAGGTTTTAAAATTCAAGCTCAGTGGAGGCAAGAAAAGAATCAAATAATCATTAATGCACTACCATATCAGGCTTCTGGTTCGAAAATATTAGAGCAAATAGCA
>Ga0208390_1000580_pt1 | contig 13236 bp, 11 predicted proteins | sample Knorr_S7_td_Surf_FD_185594 | JGI IMG/M metagenome (GOLD analysis project Ga0208390, IMG submission 185594) | Marine microbial communities from Southern Atlantic Ocean transect - Knorr_S7_td_SurfaceA_ad_6m_LV_A (SPAdes) (version 2) | ecosystem: Environmental > Aquatic > Marine > Oceanic | place...
TGGTAGACCTGAAATAACAACAAATGAATTTTTTGACGCGGGTGGCATGAAGTTTGAGGTAATTGATCCCTTCAAGTCATTAAAAGTTCAATATAAAGGGAAGATATTACTATTAGACAATCCTAAAGATATGTTAAACCCTAGCAAAGCATTTAAAGAGAATCCAAGAGTTGAATGTGAAGCTGATATAAATATTAGCGGCATATCCCCTATGTTTGGAGGACAGGCAGTAAGAAAAGATGGGAGGCCTATAGAAAGAGATCCTGAAAAAAGTTTTTCAAAAGCCCATTATGAACAACATACGTCTGGAAAAGGTGTTGTTAAAATAAATGGTGAAGAATGGACTATCGATGGCCTAGGGCTTAGAGATAAAAGCTGGGGTCCTAGATATTGGCAAGCAATAGAATGGTACAGATGGTTAACGATTAATATAAATGACGAGATAGGATTTATGTTTAGTGTTGTTCACCAGAGCGAAGATTCTGAAAGAAGAGGAGGGATAGTTCTTAAAGATGGCAAATATGAGATTGTTAAAGACTGCAAAATAGAGACTGAATATGATGATGATCATTTTCAAAAGACTTTTACGGTTTGGGCAGAGACTGATGAAGGTGAATATGAGGTTGAAGGTAAAGTTATCTCTTTGATTCCCCTCAGAAACAGAAGAAATACTCCTACAGGAGATAGCCTTGTCACAAGAATTACCGAAGGGATGACTCAGTACACTTATAAAGGTATTGTTGGCTATGGTATGTCTGAATATTTAGATCAAGTAATTGATGGTAAGCCTATTGGACCATGAAGATAAGTGTAGTTGACCAATCTCCTATTTTTTCTAATTCAAGTGCAGATCAAGCAATCAAAGACACTAGAGAGTTAGCTAAATATTGTGATTCTTTGGGATTGAACCGATTTTGGTTAGCTGAGCATCACGGGTCTTCTTCATTTGCTGGATGCTCACCTGAGATATTAATCCCTCGTCTGGCATCAGAAACAGAATCGATTCGTATAGGCTCCGGAGGGGTTATGCTTATGCACTATAGTCCCTATAAAGTAGCAGAAAATTTTAGACTCTTAGAATCATTATTTCCAAATAGGATTGATTTGGGTCTTGGAAGGGCCCCAGGAAGTGATGCTTATCAGGCTGGCGCGCTTGCTTATGGCTCAAAGACAACTGGACCAGAATTTTTTCCGACAAAGATGAATGATTTAAAGTCCTTTCTAGAGGGAAGTGTTTCATCTACAAAATCTTTTGAGTCAGTTAATGTTACACCGGGGTTAGGTGAATTGCCCGAAGTTTGGCTATTGGTATCCTCAAGACAGGGAGCAGAATATGCTGCCCATTTCGGTTTACCTATGGCACTGGCATATTTTATTGATCCTTCATGCATAGATCTCGCAGATGTTTATCGAGATAACTTTCAGCCATCCATTTTTGCAGATAAACCAAAAATAAGTGTGGGCGTATTTTCTATCTGTGCTGATACAGATAAGGAAGCAGAAGAGTTATCTTTAAGTGCAGCTGCATGGAGACTTAATTCTCAAAAAGGGATTTTTGGAACATTCCCAACTTTGGAAGAGGCAAAGGACTCCATTAATGGCGATCTTGCAAGAACAAATGATAATAGAACTTTTGTAGGTACCGCACAGACTATAAGAGAGAAGCTTCAACCAATTTTGAACAAAGTTGAACCTGAAGAGTTAAAAATCATCACTATATGCGAACCCTTTTCTGCCAGAGTAAGATCCTATGATCTAATTAAACAATCATTTGCTCTTAACTAACTCAATAAATTTAATATAAATGGAATTATTTAAATCTCGTCTTTTGAGTGAAGGCAGTATTTGGCATATAGGGAGTCTTAGCGCAGTCTATTTATCTCAAGGACTCTCTGGAGGCACTTTATTTGCCTTAACAACATATCTTGTATCTATCGGTGCTTCCGTAAAAGATATCTCATTATTGTTATCTATAACAATGGTTCCGTGGACACTAAAAGTATTTCTTGGGCCAATTATTGATTCATTTACTTTAAGTAGATTCGGTAGAAGAAGATTTTGGATATTGATTAGTCAGGTTGCATTGATGTTAGCTGTCTCACCTTTAATCTTTATTGAGGTGACGCAAGTTAACTTCATCCTTATAAGTTTATTGACGCTTCATAATACGTTTGTAGCAATATCAGATATTGCTATAGATGCCCTTGCTGCTGATAGTTTGCGTAAAGATCAAATGGCTAATGCAAATGGTTTCATGTGGGGGAGCAAGACCTTAGGTAGGGGATTTGGGATGGCTTTGGCTACTTCTATTTTTTATGGGTATGGAATTAATGAAGGTTTCTTAGTCTTGATTTTATTGATGTCCCTAGCTTTTCTATTTCCGATTCTTTCAAAGGAGCTTTCGCATAAGGCTGGGCAACAAGAGCAGTCCTATAAAAATAGACTTACGCTTAATGAATTACTAAAAGGGGTTAGTCAAAGCTTATTAAATAGAAGTGCATTTGCAGCAATAACATTTATGCTTTTCTCAAACATTGGATATGGAATATTTGATGTAATTTACAATGAATTCTATATCAAAGTTCTGGGTTGGACTGGAGAGGATATAGGCTCTTTGCGGCCCTATGGCATGTGGTTAGGAGGATTGATAGGTTTATCTGCAGGTGTACTGACTATCTATATTTCAAAAAGATTTCTTCTGCTATTTTTTATTTCTGGACAAGCTTTTATCTTTCTAGCGTTAAGTAGTTTTAGTGCTGAGACTTCTGATCTGATTTCATCAATAGCTATTATTGGTGTAGATGCAGTTGACGCAGGATGGTCAGTTCTAATATTTTCTATTTTAATGGCACTTTGTACTTCAAATACCAGCGCGACTAACTTTGGGATTTTTATGGGTTTTGGGAATATATCCATGTTGATAGGAAACAACATCGCTCCCCTAGTTTTAGGTTCAGGAGATTATAGCTTTGCTTTTATAATTGCTGCTTTAACGCTAATTCCTTGTTGGCTTTGTGGTTACTATTTAACTAAGACTTAATCAAATTTTCTTTTATCAAATCTTACAAGTAGATTTGGGAATAGAAAGAAATCAATAATTAGCGCGAAAACAAAAGCGAGTATAGAAAACTGGGCAAAATTATGCATTGGAAGAAAGCTTACAAGATGCAGAACTGAGAAGCCTAGAGCTAGAATGACTGTCATAGCTATTAAAGCAAAGCCAACTGCCTCAAAGGCATATAGCACTGCATCTTCTGGACTCTTATTCAGTTCTTGCCTTGCTAAATCATATTTACTTAGAAGGTGCACTGTGAAGTCAACGATGATACCCAAAGTAGACCCCATTCCAACTGCGACCATGAAATCTATTTGACCGTCTATGATTGCCCAGATACCGAAAGCACTCACAATTGGAAGGATATTGGGAAAAGATGATAGAAATCCGAAATAAGCTGATCTAAAGAAAAATCCTATTACAGTTATGATTAAGGCCATCCCTATAGTGACACCAATCAATAAAGAGTTCACTACAGCTTCCATCAAGTAGACAAAAATAACTCTAAATCCAGCAGGCTTTGAAATCATACTTTCAAGATTGTTATCCTTAAGATACGTAGAAACCTTTTTATCAAATATAAGATATTCTTTAGAGGTCATTTCCCTTAATGTTGCAGCTATCCTAGTAGAACCTCTATCTTGGCTTATCGATGTATTAAGATCCAGCCCCATAGGTAGAGACATTTCATAGAAGAAGAGGTATTGAGACGACAACTCTTGATCTTCAGGTATAACTTTCATCTTTAAGTCGTCTCCATGCATGCTTTTGTTGAGTGATTTCATTGTTCTTGCTAGAGATGTAACATGAGTAACTTCATTTTGTTTCTCTAGCCACAAGGAAAAATTATCAAGGCCTTCAAGAAATTTTGGATTTGAAACACTGCCATTATCAGACGTAGCCTTGAAACTAATGGGGAAGCTTGCTCCAAGCTTTTTATCTAACCATAAAACATCGGGTCCATAGCTAGTGTATTTCTCTGAATACATTTGAGTAGGATTCATATCTAACTTATTCATAGGAATTAATAAAACCATTAGTAAGCTAGACAAAGGAATTATTAGAAGAAAAGTCTTTTTATTTGACAGACTAAAAATTGCAATCTTTCTAGATAAGTTAACTTGTTGTTGAGTTGATATTGGTATTTTTACATTTAAAAACGATATAAGAGGAGCGATAAAAAAGATTGTGTAAATGAACGCAAATAAAACACCAATAGATATACCATTACCGAGATCCCTTAAAGGCTCTACATCAAGAGCATTGAATGACAAAAATCCAATACAAGTAGTAACTGTAGTCAGAAAAAGAGGTTGAAGATTCAATTCTAAACTTTTTATCATTGAGTTTTTACTAGTTTCTCCTCTGTTGCGTTCCTGAAAATAGATAGCAAATAGATGAATACAGTCAGCTAGTGCAAGGGTAATAATTAATACTGGGTAAGTAATTACCATTTGATTGAGCGCATTACCCAAAAGACCGACTGAACCGAAGGTTGATCCAATTGTCAGGATGATGACTCCAAAGGTCGAAAAAACTGCAGCAAGACTCCTTAGTACAAATAATACTGACAAGAAAATCACTAAAAACATTAGACTCATTACCGGCGGTATTTCTGCCTCAAGCATTTTTGGATCCATATATTCCTGATAAGGATTGCCTAATATTCTTATATCTAGTTCAGGATTTTCTTTCTTAGCCTTATCAAGATATTCCAGAACATAATCAATAGTCACTTCTAGGTTTGCTTCCTTATTGGGCTGAGGGGGATCTATAACTAGGTTTATGACTGAGGTCTTCTTATCTTTAGAGATTACCGAGCCATATATAGCTTCTTCGCCTTCTACTATTAAGGATTTTTCTTTTATTTCCTCATCTGATAGAAGAAGAGCATTTTCAATAAAAGGTTCTACTAATAAATCATCATCAACTGATCGAACATAAGAAAAGTTTGTTAGGCTATCGACCCTCACTGAAAATGGGGTTGTCCATGACAATTCAGTAAGTTTTTCTATTACATTCAACGTTTCTTTCTTGAAAATTGTCTCTTTCCCTCCACTAATCGCGATAATTAAACTATCAGTGGGAAGAAACGTATCATCAACATCTTCCATTAACTCGGTAGCAGGATGTCCTTTCGGGAAGAATGTTTCTAAATCAGGATTGAATGTTAATTTAGATAGACCCTGAGATAATCCTAAGAATGATACAAGGCAAAGAACTATTGATAATTTCCTATATTCGATTATCAATCTAGCTAACACTTTTTTATTCATACCTATTAATCACCCAAGTAATATGTAAGTTCAAATCTCAAAAAATCGTCCTCTTTATAAGCTTGAAAAAGTTTGAATTCTTCATTATCCTCATTTGTATCATCGAAATAAAATCCTTCAATAGATATGGAACAACATATGCCCAATCTACTGGATGCTTCCAATAGGAATCCTAGTTCTTCGGATTTTTCGTCATAGATTATCCCCGATAGTATTTGAGTGTCGGATGTATCATTAATTGTAAGTCTTGTACCTATTACTGCTGGCGAGCTTGGGAGTCGATCATCATGATTTGCCTCTACAATCCATCCTAGATCAAGTCTAGAACCAAAAATACCCACTTGTGTGTACTCAAAACCATATGTCGCAGCTGTAAATCTATCTTCCTGACCTGACCTAGAGATAATTTCTGATTTAATAGCCAAGCTTCCCAATAAATATTGGAATTCAAATCCTGTTTGATCAATCACCTCATAAAGAGGAACTAACTCTTTCAGATTTTTATTTGATACTATAAACCTAGGTTCTCTAGAAGTTCCAGAGAAGTGAGAAATTGCTACTTCCAGTTGATCAAAATAATTGCTCCACCTAAGGGCAAAATCCATTCTTTTATTTTTTGCAGCGGATAAGTAATGGGGTCTATCGGAATCAACGATCATCGTCTGTCTGAGTCTTCCCTCATAACCTGAGAAAGTTCTCTCCCGAAAACCAAGCAAAGCATAGAAATCTAGTAGGCCCCAATTTTCCTCGAATGACAACTTAACCATAGGTTGACCGAGTTTATCCTCACCATCTAAACTTTCAACAGCATCAGTTTGATTGATTATATCTACTCTATGAGTTGTTTCTGTTACACCCCAAAATTCTTTACTTACCCCATATTTGATTTCTTTGTCTTCTAGAATGTTGATTAGGTATAGTTCTTGTACGTCTACTAAGTTTCTCTCGGTGTCTATATTGTCTTTCCTAAACTTTGGTTTGAAGTGGAAGATTGAATTTTCTTTCTCAAGAAATATTTCAGGTGATAATGTGAATGAGGAATGATTTTTTTCTTGTCCTTGTAGACCAGAATTAAAGAAATATCTATTATCAAAAGAGTACTCTCCAATAATCTCTGCGTTAAGGGCAGGGCATAGGAAGGAAATAGATATTCCGAGAAATTTATAAAACATCTATCTAGATCTTTTAAGACTATTTTGAGTGAAATCTCTATCTGTAAAGCCACTATTCAGCTTCACATTCTCAAATAAAAGGATAGAACTTTTTCCATTTTGATGGTTAATCATTTCCACTTTATGAGGTTGCCAAAAGAAACCTTCATATAATTTATATTCTTCAAATTTTTGAGTCTTCAGATGAAAAGATTTTCGATCAAAAAGATGTATCTTGTGAATTAGATAATTTTCTTGATCAATCCATACCAGCTGTTTTGTATATCCTGAATAAGGATCTATTGGTGTTCTTTCAATAATAAAGCATTTGAGGTTCAAATAATCCTCTTCTCCAATGAATTTATATTCGTATTTTTCCACCTCTTGAAAAGAGAAATCTTCAAAGGAGAACTCACTTCCTAAAAATGGGCCAGATTTATTTTTTGAGGCGATCCTCTTTACTCTTTTTAATGCAGGCAAATAAAGCCATTGATCATCTGATTTAACCTTGTGTGCATAAGACAAAATTGCAACTCCTTTAACATCTCTGGGACTTTCAAATACTGCTATTGATTTATCTCCATCTCCTGGAACCTCTAGTCTTTTGAATCTTAATTTTCTTGTGACTACATCACCTTTTCTATTAATTAAGTTCATGGTCATATCTGATGAACTATCTATAAATCCACTATTATTTTGGTCACTGAGTATAGCAATCTTTAAGGCATCATTAGCATAGGTAGGATTAGAAACGGAGAGGACTATTGCGGAGAATATAAAAATTTTTTTTCCAAGATTTACTAAAGACATTATTTTCCTTTTATATGTCACTAAAGATACTTTTTTTGAATGCTTGAGAAATCTAGTGTACCAAATCCATCATCCTTCATCTCCTCATAAAGCTGCATAGCAAGTTTGCCCATAGGGGTAGTTGATTTTGATCCCAGAGCCAATTCTGATGCTAATTTAAGATCCTTAAGCATTAAGGAATTTAAGAATCCACCTGAATAATTCTCACTAGCAGGAGCTGTCTCCATGACTCCTGGATAGGGATTATATTTTTCCAGAGACCAATTTCCTCCTGAACTATTCTTCATGATTTCAGAGAGAACTACTGGATCTAATCCATTATTAACGCCTAAAGCGAGAGTTTCGGCAGTGCCACACATATGCACAGCCAACAACATATTATTGCAGAGCTTGGCAATCTGGCCAGAACCTGATTCACCTGCATAAAATATTTTATCTCCCATGATTTCAAAAAGACTTAAACCTTTCTCTAGATCGACCTGGCTTCCACCTACAATAAATGTAAGATTACCCAATTCAGCTCCCTTCACCCCTCCCGATACTGGAGCATCAAGCATTGAAATGCCATGATTTTTAGCTATCGTGGAAATTTTCTTACTTATTTCAGGACTGATTGTGGATGATTCAATTATTAGTGTTCGCTTATTAATAACTTCGAACAAATTATCCTCTAAAAAAATTTTTTCTACTGAACTACCGTTTGGTAGCATTGTAATTAGAGCATCTATATCTTCTAAAACACTTTTAGAGTCTTGTTTAATCGACATTCCTAAATTTTCAGCTTGAATGAGTGCTTTTTCAGATAAGTCAAATGCATTAACCTCGATTCCTGCCTTTGAAATATTATTAGCCATTGGCAGGCCCATATTCCCTAAACCTATAAAACCTATTTTTTTCATTTCAGAGATCCTCCAAAGGATTTTTATCCCAGGCTAAATCAGTATGCCTATCAAGCCATTCAGATGGCACGTTTGATATTGAATCATATTTCCATTCAGCTTTATTATCTTTATCTATTATGACTGCGCGGATACCTTCCTTAAAGTCACCCATCCTAGTTGTTTGAATTGCCATATTAAGTTCAAATTGAAATACTTTTTTGAGATTTAATCTTGATGAATTCTGACACTGTAACCAAATCAAATGTGCAGATGTAGGACTCCCTCTTTTCAATGAATCTTTGCCTTTCAAGTACCATTCATCATTACTTGGATTCGACAGAATATTTTTAGCAACTTCATAAAGATTTGAAGCATTAGTAAGAAACTGGATGTTGCTTAATTCGTCTTTGAGCTTACTCTTTGGAAAATTATTTAATTTATTTGTGTAACCATCTTGGTGAACAATTGTATTTAATATTTTTAAGTTATCCTTTTTCTTGTCTTTCCACTCGATTTCTTGGATTTCTTTAAAAAATTTTTCTAGATCTTCTGAGCTTAATGAACAATCTGTTAAATTGCAAAAAAGTGTATCAGCAGCATTCAATTGAGTTGAAGTTAGCATGATATAAAGACCTAATCCTTCAGGTAGATCTTTTATTACAGATGTAAATCCTACATCTGGAAATAATCCAACACCAATTTCTGGCATTGCAAATTTTGTTCTTTCTGTAGAAATCTTAAAACTACTTCCAAACATCAAGCCCGCGCCACCGCCCATAACAATACCGTCTAAGATGGAAATTATAGGCTTGGGAAAATTATGAAGCTTATAGTTTAGTCTATATTCAGATTCAAAAAATGTTTCTGCAAAAATTGGACCATCGGCAGAACACATTGACTCATATAATGCTCTGATGTCACCTCCAGCACAAAAGGCCTTGTCTCCTGATCCGTCCATTATGATCACTTTTATTTGGGTATCAGCTTCCCATTTGTCTAATAGTTCTGATATCTCATTGACCATATTTAATGTTAATGAGTTTAATGTTTCTGGAGAGTTGAGAGTTATATGGCCAATTTTAGTATCATTCCGACACTTTAAAATCTCAACCAATAATTCATCATCAGGCATTTTGCCAATTTGGTTTTCTTTTATCCAAGAATGCATCTACACCTTCTTTTTGATCTTTTGTATCAAATAAATTAACAAAAGGTTCAAGTTCTTCTTGATAAGGTTCGCTAGAAAGACGTGCTTTATGAATTAACTTCTTACATTGCGCAATGCTGCCAGGGCTTTGGTTTGCAACGGAAGAAGCAATAGATAAAGCAGTTTCTAAAGCCTTTCCATCTTCAACCTTTTCTTCAATTAATCCAATTTTAAGGGCTTGATCAGGTTTAATTTGTTCACCAGTTAAAATAATTCTTTTAGCCCAGCCTTCTCCAACTAATCTTGGTAGTACTTGAGTCCCACCTCCGCACGGCAATAAACCTACTTTAGGTTCAGGCAGGGCAAGTACTGCTTTTTCTTCAGCGACTCTAATATCACAAGCTAATGCACACTCAAGTCCTCCTCCCATAGCAAATCCATTGATAGCAGCTATAGACACACCTCTAAATTTACTTAGCGAGTCGAAGGCTCTTGAAAATGCATTACTCATTTCCTTGGCTGCATCTTTCCCCCCTTCTTGGAATACTTTAAGGTCAGCTCCTGCAGAAAAGAATTTTTCTCCCTGTCCAGTTATTACTAAAGAAAAGATCTCATCATCTTCATTGAGATGCTGAATAATTTCTTCTAATCCTGCCAGGCTCTCAAGATCCCATGTATTAGCACTAGGATTATTTATAGTAATCTTGGCAATGTTATCTATTTTTTCGAGTATTAATTTTTTAGTCATAATTTTCATTGGATTATTGAGGCTGCATCTTCCATTATCATTCTTCGCCCAATTATCATTTTCATAATTTCGTTAGTACCTTCTAGTATCTGATGAACCCTTACGTCTCTTACGTATCTTTCCAAAGGGTACTCTTGAATATATCCGTAACCTCCAAATATTTGAAGAGCTTCATTGCAAACATTAAAACCTACATCAGTGGCAAATCTTTTTGCCATTGCTGAATAGATAGTTGCTTCAGAATCATTTTTATCAACTTTTGAAGCTGCAAGTCTTGTCATAGTTCTGGCTGCAATAAGTTCAGTTACCATATCAGCAATCTTGAATTGCATCGTCTGAAATTCAGATATCTTTTTCCCAAATTGTTTTCTTTGATTCATATAGTTCTGGGCTTCTTCTAATGCAGATTGAGCTGTTCCTATAGAGCAGGTTGCTATATTTATTCTGCCTCCATCCAATCCTTGCATAGCGATTTTGAAACCATTACCTTCTTCTCCTACTAAATTCTTTTTAGAAACCTTAACATCGGTCAAAGATACCAATCTTGTTGGTTGATTTTTCCAGCCCATCTTAGGCTCATTTTTCCCATACTCTATGCCTGGTAAATCAGCTGGAATTAGAAAACATGAAATACCTTTCGCACCTGAATCACCTGTTCTGGCCATTAACACAAGACAATCTGTAGCTCCAGATCCTGATATGAAAGCCTTAGAACCATTTAGAATGAAATTATCACCGTCTTTCTTAGCTGTAGTGCGCAAAGAAGCGGAATCTGAACCTGAACCTGGTTCAGTCAAACAATAAGAGGCAAGCTTCTCACCTGAGCTGAGTTGAGGAAACCATTCTGTTTTTAATTCTTCTGAACCAAATTTACTGACCATCCAAATCGCCATATTATGAATTGTCATAAAAGCTGTAGTGCTTGTGCATCCTTGAGCTAGCTGTTCAAAAACTATTGAAGCGTCCAGTCTACCTAAACCCATTCCTCCTAGATTAGTATCAACATAAAGTGACAAGAAACCCAACTCTCCGGCTTTCATAAGAGTTTCTTTTGGAAAAAAAGCTTCTTTATCCCATTCAGCAGCATTAGGTTTTAGCTCTTTATCAGAAAAGCTTTTTGCTAAGTCCCTATAATGTTTTTGATCAGAATTTAAATCGAAATCCATGAACTACTCCAGATTGATGGTTAAGTTTTTTGTGCTTTCCTCATCTTCTTCAAACCATCTTTCAGTTACAGTCTTGGTCTCTGTATAAAACCTGACTGCCTGCTTACCATAGGCATGAAGATCTCCATAAAAAGATTGTTTCCAACCAGTAAATGAAAAGAAAGGCAGTGGAACTGGTATAGGTACATTTATACCTACCTGACCAACTTCAATTTCATGTCTGAATTTTCTTGCAGACCTACCAGAGGCTGTAAATATAGAAGTTCCATTACCGTATGGATTTGCATTAATTAATTTTATTGCTTCCTCTAAAGTATTAACTTCCATGCAGAGTAAAACAGGCCCAAATATCTCTGTTTTATATATTTCAGATTCAGTTTTTACACCAGAAAATAGGGTAGTACCAATCCAGTTCCCATTTGGAAATCCTTCAACCTCACATTTACTTCCATCTATTAGGCATGTTGCTTCGCTTTTTCCTTTTTCTATCAGACCAATAATCTTTTTTTTAGCTTGAGCACTAATGACAGGCCCAAACCCAGATTCTTCAGAGTCCCATGGGCCTGGTTTCACCATTGCCATTTCTCTCTTCAGGTCTTCTATCCATTCCTTCGAAGAACCCACGAATACAGCAACACTGATCGCCATGCATCTTTGACCAGCTGCTCCAACTGAAGATCCCACCAAACTATCAATAGTCTTATTTTTATTAGCATCTGGCATTACAACCATATGATTCTTAGCCCCAGCGAAAGATTGAACTCTTTTCAGATGTTCAGTTCCTGTTTTATAAATATATTGGCCTACGGGAACTGATCCAACAAATGAAATAGCTCTTATATCAGGGTGTCTAATAAGCTGGTCTACTTGATCTTTACCGCCATGGATTACCTGAAGGATATTTGGAGGTGCTCCAGCTTCTGTAAAAAGCTCTGCAAGTTTATTGGAGGTCATAGGATCTTGCTCAGAAGGCTTTAGTATGAATGTGTTGCCACAGGCTATCGCCATCGGAAACATCCAAAGAGGTATCATGGCAGGAAAATTGAATGGAGTAATACCTAAACAAACACCTAGAGACTGAGTATAACTATAAGAATCTATTTCTCTTGCAACATTTCCAACAGTTTCGCCCATTAATAAAGGTGTTATATTCGCTGCTTGCTCAACAACCTCTATACCTCTCCATAAGTCACCTTTAGCGTCTTCAAAAGTTTTTCCATTCTCTTTACTAAGAATTTTAGCTATTTCATCTTGGTTAATTTTAAGAAGATCTTGATATTTCATCATGACTCGAGATCTTTCAGGAGGAGGGGTTTCCCTCCAAGAGAAAAAAGCTTCTTTTGCAGAAGCTACTGCATTATTAATTTCATCATCGGTAGCGCATGGTGCCTCACAAAGAACTTCTTGTGTTGCAGGGTTTAGAACTTCAATCCAATTTTTTGTAGTACTCTTAAGTGAGCTACCGCCTATAAAAAGATTTAATTTTTCAGTCATAAAGTATTTCTTCTGAAATTATCTCAAGTATCTTACTATTTTTCTTATAAACTGATATAAATTGAATTTAATCGCCAGGAGATTTCAATGGAAGATGTGAAAGTATATATGGTAGTTAACCTTGAAATTGAAGATAAAGATACATATCTTAAATATGAAAAAGGCTTTTTCCCAATCTTAAAAAAACATGGCGGTGAGTTTTTAACATTCGATGATTCATTTAGGCATTTGGAGGGACCAGAACCCCTTTCTGGAGGCCGAGTAATAATATTTTCTTTTCCATCTGAAGCTGCAGCAGACGGATGGTACAATGATCCCGAATATCAAGAACTATCAAAGTTTAGAAAAGAAGGTGCCCCATTACGCTCATTGAGTCTCATAAAAGGTTTACCTCCAAGGTCCTGATTTATTCAAAAAAAGTGAAGTAAATTAGAAGAAGAAGCATCACATCAACAAACATTAGTACACTGATTGACGTACAGCCATAAGATATTTCTTCTTTGTGCAA
>Ga0208390_1000581_pt1 | contig 13227 bp, 10 predicted proteins | sample Knorr_S7_td_Surf_FD_185594 | JGI IMG/M metagenome (GOLD analysis project Ga0208390, IMG submission 185594) | Marine microbial communities from Southern Atlantic Ocean transect - Knorr_S7_td_SurfaceA_ad_6m_LV_A (SPAdes) (version 2) | ecosystem: Environmental > Aquatic > Marine > Oceanic | place...
GAAGCACCTTCATGTCTATCTGCCACCATTGCTAAAAATCCATCGGGAACTTCAATTGAATGACCTTGCTCTTCAGAAAACTCGCTAACTACTGATGGAGGGAGGCCCTGTGAATCATACAACTCAAGTAATTTCTCTTTGTCGATTCCGCCTGAATCTATTGCTCTTTTAACTGCCCTACGTCCTCTATCCAATGTTTGTGTGAAGCGCTCAATTTCCAGATTAACCATATCAAGTATGTGTGATTCATTTTGCTTTAATTCAGGATAGGTCTCTGAAAAATTATCAATATGGTGTTTTACCATTTTAGGTAAAATATTCGGAACATTGATATCTTTAGACAATAACACTGTTCTCCTCAATACCATCCTCGCCAAATATCCGGCTTTAACATTACTTGGAACGATACCATCTCCGAACATAAATGCTAGAGCCCTGGAATGGTCTACTATCGCAAATAATTTTTCTAAAGGTTCTATTGTTGAAATAAATTCAGGCAGAGATAAATCATATCCTTGAGAATTTAGTCTCTTTAGAACCATGTTTCGTAATTTTGTCAAATCTGAGCCATAATCTACAGATAATACTCCACATAATTTAGCATTTTCAGAAATTAAAGCTCCAGATGATTTTAACTTTTCGACTAGATTAGCTTCTTTTGTTAAAAATGAAACTGCATCTGGAAAAACCGATTCATAAATAGTTGAAGTACCCTGAGAGGCCCACACTAATCGCTCTAAACCATAACCTGTGTCTACGATTGATCTAGGCATTCTCTTGAATTTGATACCCTTAAGCTCTATTTCTCCCTCTGGATCTTCTTCAAGATCCATAAATACTAAAGTTGCTAATTCCAAGCCGCCTGCTAAAACTTCAAGTGCTTCACCTCCATTTCCTCCTCCAACCCATGGATTTTCTTTGTAAGTTATTTTAGAACCGTCAAGACCTAATTCTGTATAAAATTCATGACAAAATCTGACAGTGTCATTTTGCCAATAGTATGTCTTTTCATCATCGTTAAAGGCATGGTGAGCCATCATCTCAAAAGTAGTTAAATGTCTACCACTTCTACCTACTGATTCTAAATCATTTAAACGAATGCAAGGTTGAGAAATGGTCAGAGGATTAGCTGGTGGATTTGAAGAGCCGCTTGTAACATGAGGTTGAAATACGGCGATTGAAGCTATTGAAAGATAAATGTCATTTCTCCAACGTGCAACTACTGAAGCCCTATCTACCCTCGTGTGTTTATTCTTTTCAAAGAACCTTAGAAAGGCTTCTCTGGCTTCATCCAAATTCATTGGTTTAGGAAATAAAGGCTTCCCGATGAACGAGTATTCTACGCAGGGTGCATCACCGCAAAGTTCGCTTTCAACTAAAGACCAAAAATGGCATTTACACTTTGAACAAGTTTGCCTGATGAAACCTGACTCTTGAAAGAATTTTAGAGTTATGCCTTCGCTCACATATTAGTTAAAGAGTAGGTGGTTAAAAAGTACGGAGGGGCATAAGCATTAATGTTACTGCCAAACTTGGAATGTCGTTATGCCTACAAATGCTGAACACAAGCCATACATTTCAGCCAAAAAAATTCTTCCTGAAATAACAACTAAAGGAATCATTTTAGCTATACTTTTAGGTTTTCTACTAACTGCAGCAAATGTCTATCTGGGGCTTTATGTTGGTATGACTGTTAGTGCTTCAATACCTGCTGCAGTTATTTCTATGGCAGTACTCAGAAGCTTGGAAAAGGCTAATATTTCTAAGGGCACGAATATCTTAGAAAATAACTGGGTTCAAACCGCAGTTTCATCGGGTGAATCTTTGGCCGCCGGCGTAATTTTTACTTTACCTGCATTAATAATAATGAATAGCCAAAGTAATGGTGAAATTGGATGGGCTGAATTTCCTTATCTCAAGACCGCAGTTATCGCTCTTGTAGGTGGAACAATTGGAGTTTTATTTTCTATCAGTCTTCGAAGAATATTCGTAGTTAAAGAGAAATTACCGTATCCTGAGGGTGTAGCATGTGCAGAAGTCTTAGTTGCAGGTGAGAAAGGTGGAACTCAAGTTATGCCTATTTTTATTGGAATTGCTTTTGGAGCGTTGTACAAACTTTGCTCATCTGTGATTGCAAATGGAAAGCAAGTTAGTCTTGGATTGTGGGAACATGGATGGGATGGATTTTACACAATAACTGGAAAATTAGATCAATCTGTTGCTTACGCAAAATCTAAAACAACGTTCTATCTCGGAGCTGAATTATCGCCAGCACTTCTCGGAGTAGGGTACATCGTTGGACCTGGAATCGCAAGTTTTGTATTTTTCGGAGGGTTACTAGGTGCTATTTTCATAATGCCGGTGGCAAGTTCCATACTTAATCCTACTGATTTATTCATCAGCTATATTTCAAGCGAAGCTGCTAATGGAAATGTTGCAAATTATGGAGACTATGCCTCACATATGAATGAGCGCAGGCGAATGGCTGGAGTCGGCACAATGCTTGTTGGAGGTTTGTACACATTAGTGGCAATGCGTGAAGCCCTCATCAAAGGAATAACTGAGATGTTCGAAGCTACGAAACAAGCCGTGAGTGAGAAAAAAATGGTTAGAACAGACCGAGATTTACCTGCAAAATCTGTTGCAATTACTAGCCTTGCTATGGCAGTTCCAATGTTCTTCATGGTATGGCTAATTTCGGGGCTACTGCTGCCTGCTATTCTATCTCTAATTATTATTTTTACAGCTGGCTTTCTATTTTCTGCAGTTGCCGGGTACATGGCTGGTGTCGTAGGCAGTAGTAACAACCCTCTTTCAGGAGTAACCATTATCGTTGTAATATTAACTGCAACTACATTTACCCTCCTCAACAGCTTTGTTTACAATGGAGAAAATACTGCTGATTTACAAGTTGCAGTCATCGGTGTTGCAGCGTTTGTAGCTTGTGCTGGTGCAATATCTGGAGATAATTTACAGGACTTGAAAACGGGATATATTTTGGGAGCTACGCCTTGGAGGCAACAGATAGGACAAATTGTAGGGATTACTGCAGGTGCACTAGCAATACCCTTGGTCCTAAATCTTCTTTCCGAACAGATATTAAACGGCGAACTTGCTGCACCTCAAGCATTTTTAATGTCGAGCATAACTACTGGGATTTTAGAAGGCGGTATGGACTGGGCTATGGTATTCATGGGGGCTGGTATTGCCTTTTGTCTGATAGCATTAAGGCATACTGAGAATTATGTCAACTTACTTGTTTGTTCGTATTTTATCTTCATAATTGGCGGATTTCTTGAAGGATCGATACCTGCATTCCTATTTGCTGGAAGTTTGCTAGTAGCTGCAACTCAATACTGGATTAAAGAAAATGGGGAATTAGACATCTCAATAATGGCTGTAGCTGTAGGGATGTATCTAAGTCTTAAAATGACAATTCCAATTTTCATAGGAGGATTAATCAAAATGTATGTTGATAAAAGATTTGAAAATTCATTGAAAAAAAATAATCCAGATTTATTTAAGATCAAAAATAAAATGAAACTTGATGCAGTAAAAGAAAAAAGTCATGGACCTGGCATTCTCTTTGCTTCTGGATTAATCGCTGGAGAAGCAATCATGGGTATAGGGCTTGCTGCGATGGCTGTCTCCGGCATTTATCTCGGGATCATAAACGAGCCGTCAATTTATCCAGGTATAGCTGTATTTGTTGGCTGTGCAATGTTAATGGCTAGGTTTAGCTTAAAGGGAACTGAAAATGGCGATACATTGAAAACCGAAGAATGGAGCTTTGAAGAAGAGATACAAGAAGCTGAAATGGTAGAAAAGAAGTCTAAAAAGAAGAAATGATGGCTAAACGAAATTTCCTTATTATTGGTCATAGAGCGCACACTGTAGCTGATTGGAAATTAGATGATATTTGCGGAGGTGCTGGGAGATTAGATGTTTTAGTAAGATCAATAACTGCTTCATTATGGAAATCACACGGAATTAGAAGAGACACTGACGTATGGCTCTCATTAAGGGGAAAACCTAAACCTGACATCACCATTCACTTTTCTGGTAAAAATATAAAGTACCTAAATCCTGATGAAAGATCAACTGCTGCATTGATACGTAATGGTTTAATTAAACTGAGTGAGAAGAAGGGCCCTCTGGAGACAAGTCCGGGCGTAACCATTCAAAGGGAAAGTTTTGAAGAACTAGTTAAAAAGCTACCAAAACCAGCTCTACTAAGTGAAAAAGGTGATAAAGAAGTTAAGTCTAGTTATGAAACATTTGTACTAGGCGATGACAGAGACCCTACTGATGACGAAATGGAAATACTCAAATCATTTGACAAGTTAAAAATCGGAGAAACTAGTCTATTAACTTCAGCCTGCATAACATTAATACATCACTTCTTAGATGAATAAGTAATATGGAAGCTATAATCTTAGTTGGTGGTTTAGGTACAAGATTAAGACCTTTGACTAAAACTATCCCAAAACCCCTGCTGCCTCTTGCCAATATTCCAATGGTCGAGAGAATGATACGAAATCTTCCCGAAAAAATAGATACTGTAATTTTAGCTGTAAGTTATGGCCTGGAACAAATGCTTGAATATTTCAAAAAAACTAATGTAGGAAGAAAAGTCATAATTGTTCCAGAAAAAGAACCTCTTGGCACCGGAGGCGCTATGAAGAATTGTGAAAAATATATAACTGGAACTACCGCTGTTTTCAATGGAGATGTTGTAACTTCAATTAATTTAGACGAAATGATAGAATATCACAAATCAAAAAAAGCTAAAGGTACATTAGCTCTATGGGAAGTTGACAATCCTAATAGATTTGGAGTTGTGAAGTTAGTAAAAGGTGAAATATTAAAATTTCAGGAAAAGCCTCCTAAGGGCGAGGAATTATCTAACCTAATAAATGCTGGAACTTATATTCTTGAGCCTGAGATAATTAGTATAATTCCCGAAAATGAAAAGATATCTATAGAGAGAGACATTTATCCTAAAATAGTAGGAAATGGGCTATATGGATTACCATTTGAAGGATATTTTATAGATGCTGGAACTCCTGAATCTTACTTAGAAGCAAACATCAAACTGTTAGATACCAATATCGAAAGTGAAAATAATGAATTGAAAAATAAAGTGCATGTTCACGAAACAAGCAAAGTTGTAGATTCTATAATAGGACCAAATGTAATAATTGGTCCAGATGTATTCATAGAAAAATCTGTGATTTCAAACACAGTAATACTTTCAGATAGCAAAATTTATGGATCTTCAATTAACAATTCTATTATTGGCCCTAATATTTCATTAAATCATGATGTCGAAAATACCATAATTGCGCCTGAAGGAGAAAAGATTTTTTAGTTATGTCTTTAAAAATTTTGCAGATTCCAGTGGGTCCTCTAGATATGAATGCAACTTTGGTAATGGATGAAGAATCAAAAGAAACTATATTCTTTGATCCTGGTGATGAAATAGAAAAAATAATAAATTTAGCCGATTTAGAAGGAATGAAGATTACTCGCCTTATTGCAACACACTGTCATATTGATCACATTGCTGGAAGCAATGAAGCTATGCAAAGACTAAAGCTAAAATTAGAAATTTCACCCCTAGGAGTTACTATGCTCGGCAACGTTGGACCTATTGCTGCATCATTTGGATACAAAATTTCAAAGATAGAACATGGTGGGTTTCTTAATGAGGGCGATAACGTAAAAATAGGAAATACTACGTTTGAAATTTTACATTGCCCAGGCCACAGTCCCGATTCATTGTGCTTTTACACCAAAGGAGTACTAATTGGAGGTGATGTTATTTTCAAAGGATCAGTAGGTAGGACTGATTTACCAGGAGGAAATCCTAATGAGCTTATGGAAAGTATAAAGCAAAAAATTTTACCGTTGCCTGACAATACAACCATATATTCAGGACATGGACCTAAGACTATACTTGGAGATGAAAAGAAAAAAAATCCTTTCATTACAGGAAAAGTCAATTTGATGTAAGTATGACATACAGGAACTATCACAAAAAAGTAGAAAAAATCTGTAAGATTATTGAAAAAAACAAGAATCTAATTACAACGAGTAGAAAAGGGCATAATCATCGTGATTTACAATTCAAAATTAAGCAAACAAAAATTGAAACTGCACAACTTGATTCTATTTTATCTATTGAAAAAGACTGGATAGATTGTGAAGCTTCAGTAAGCGTAGGGCAGATAAATAGAAAAACTATACCTAAAAAGAAAATGGTACCTTCATTACCTGAGGGTGATAATTTTACAGTAGGCGGATGTTTAGGTGGATTAGCTTTAGGCTCTAATTCTTATATCCATGGATTTTTCAATAATAATGTTGTAGATTTCGATATTGTGCTCGGAAATGGAGATCTTGTTAGAAATGTCTCAAAAAAAAATCATTCAGACTTGTATTACGGTATTGGAGGAACATATGGAACAATGGGAATTATCACAAGAGTCAAAATGAAGCTAATAGATTGTGAAAGTTATGTGAAAATAAATTATCTACACTATAAATCTTTCAACGAATTTTATTCAGATTTTTCACTAAGGATAAAAGAACAAAAAGATGATTTCATTGAAGCTTTTGTAAATAGTAAAAACGATTTCACTATTGTATGTGCTAATTTTGTAAAAAAGGTTAGAAAAGAAGAAATATTAATCATAAAAGATAAAAGTATTCTAAAACAAAGGCACATGTGCATTTATGCCCAGATAGCAAACAAAAAAGATTTTAATTATTTGAGACTCGTAGATTATTTAGAAAGATACAGCTATTCTGCTTTTTGGGGCCATTATCTTTACACTCCATATAAATTAAGAGACTATATCTATGCAGGACTAGTTTATTCTTTGATTCCTAGAAAAATGATTCAAGGAGACCGACTAAATGTTGGTAAATATTTCCTAGCTGCTAATCAAATTGTAGGAGATTATGCGAGAGACGAGCACGTCCTTACTACAGACATCGGCGTACCGCTATCTAATTTGAGGAAAGCTTTGGAATTAGTTGATGAGATGACTGAAACGTATCCTCTATGGATTTGTCCTAGTAAAGACAATTACCACCCTGATAAGACATTTAGCACAAGAAGGAAAGATATTTGTGAGGATAACATGATCATAGACGTAGGAATTTATGGCATTAAAAATAGTAACATTGATTCAAAAATAATAAATCAGACCTTTGAAAAGTTTTCTTTTGCTAATGGCGTGTTTAAAGGATTTTTTTCAACGTGCTATTTTGATTATAACCAATTTTGGGAACATTTTGATAAAAATAAATATGACAAATTAAGGGAAAAGTACCACGCCAGTAGCAATTTTATGGATATTTATGAAAAAATAACTTACAGAAATGAATCAAAGAAAATCGCCAAAAATACACTAAGAAGCAAACTCTTTACATTTTTTGGAAAAGGATATCTAAGACAAATAAATATGAATAAGAAAAAATTAATAAAATAAATTATGGATGCACTAATCGTAGGAAACAGGCCGCTGAATAAGAATATAATTGAATTGTCTAGAAATAAGTTAATTGTTGCCGCTGACGGAGGCGCTGATAGACTTCTTGAATATGAAATATTGCCTGATAAAGTAATAGGTGATCTAGATTCGATTTCTGATAAAACTGCTACAAAATTAGAAGATTGGTTAGTATTAAACAAAGATATTCAAAAAACAGATTTAGAAAAAGCTGTAGAATATGCTATAGAGAGAGGTTCAAAGAAAATTCAAATTGCAGGGTGGTCAGGGGGAAGAATTGATCATACAATTGCTGCTTTAGGTCTAGCTTTTGACTCTCGAATTGAACTTATTGATGATAACTTTACCGTAAAATGTATTTCAGATTTAGAAATCATAGAAGATGAAAAAGGCACCTTATTTTCTCTAATTGCGGTCCCTGAAGCCAGAGTTAGCATCGCAGGGGCAAGATGGGAATTAGATCATGAAAAACTAAAGATGGGAGGAAGAGGAATTCATAATGAAATCGGAGAATCTGGGAAAGTGGAAATCCAATGCCACAGTGGAAATATACTCCTTATCCGCGGAAATTTTGTTTTGTTTCACCAATGATAAGATAAACTATACCTTTGACAAATCAATCATTCTATCAGAAAAAAGCTTTGCTTCCTCTATGTTGTGAGTTACTAATATTGCAGGACAGCTACGATCTTTAAGCAAAGCTCTCACATCACTTATTAATTTAATTGACATGTCTAAATCTAATGCACTAAATGGCTCATCTAACAATAAGACATTTGGATTCGCAAGGAGAGCTCTAGCGAGAGCGACCCTCTGTCCCTCACCTCCTGACAAAGTATCTACATCTCTATCTTCAAAGTTGGGCAAACCTACTTCGACAAGAACTTTATCATGATTATTAAATGAAGCAAGTGAAAGATTTCCAGAAACTGTTAAATGAGGATAAAGAACCGGTTTCTGAAAAAGTAAACCAATACCACGCTCTTCTGCAGGAATTTTAGTTATGTCATCACCATTCAACAATATTTTGCCCGAATCTAACTCCTCAAGGCCGCAAATGCATCTTAAAAGCGTAGTTTTACCACAGCCCGAAGGACCTATTATTGCTAATATTTCTCCTTTTTCAAGATTTATGTTCAATTCATTAAAGAGAATTTTACCATATTTTTTAGACAAATTAAGACAGCTTAGCATCAGAACATACCTCTGTCTTTAGTATTTCTAAATTTTTCAACTATCAAGAATAGAATCATTGTAATTAACATAAGAACCGTAGCAACGGCATTCGAAGATGGAACCGTAAGTGGATCTTTCATAGGTTTGCCTCTTAAAGAATCTATTAGTAAAGGAAGAGTTATCCATTCTGAATTACGAGCAACAATAAAGGAAGCTCCAAATTCACCCAAAGACATAGCTAATGTAAAAACCGTAGCAACTAGAATGGAACCTTTCATTAACGGCAACTTAATCTTAAAGAACCTGCTAAAATTACTCATTCCCAAGACTTTGGCATTCTCATCATAACTTAAATCAAAGGAACGCAAAGCTGGTAAGATTATTCGCACTACAAAAGGGACTGTGATCATAACATGAGCAAGAACTGGTAAAAAACGGAAATCATATGCTGCGCTCGGGTTAAGTTTGATTATACCTAGCATTATACCTAATCCAATCATAGCTGCACTTAGAGCAAAAGGTAACATTGTGTATATCTCTAAGATTCTAGATAAATTAAAATTATTTTCTTCAAGCTGATGTATAGTTGATGCTAAAATGTATCCTAAAGGTAGTGCAATAATTAAGGTTCCAAATGAATAAATTAATGAGTTGAATAAAGCTTCCGAAAGGGGTGGGAATGAATATGATCCTTGGAAAGCTTCAGACCAGCCTTCGGTGCTCCATTTAAATGAATTTGAATTCTCACTCACGTCTCTAACTCTAAATGAACCCAGAATTACTGAAATAATAGGTAATTGTACGAAAAAAATAGCTGGTGCTAAAACAAACCAGCCTTTAGCATTTTTATTTTGAACAAATAATTCACTCGCTTGTTGCCATTTTGTTTGCCTCCTTTGCTGTAAAAAAGACATTAGCCAAAGAGATGCCAAAAGTACTAAAAATTGAATAAGCGAAGCTCCAAGAACGATATCCGAAGATGGCTCCATGTAGCCTTGAATTCCTGCTGAAGAAGATACTTCAGCCATAGTACTTTCAAGTGTTTTATCTCTAACTGTAATCCATTTAACAAGTGCAAAAGAAGTAAATGAAAAAACGAAGGTCATACACGATGCTGCAGCAATCGAAGGCGTCAAAATAGGTATCCATAAATTTTTTAACCTTGAAAAAAAAGTAACGCCATTAGGTAATAGCAATAATTGTTCTTCAAAATTAGGATTTAAGGTCGATAAAACGGGTTCACAAAAACGAATTATTAAAGCGATATTAAACCAAGCATGAGAAAAAATCAAAGTCCACCACCAAGTAGATTCGTCAGTCCTAACGTCTAATCCATATGGTCCTGTAATGGTCAAAAAACCCATTGCTGCAATAATCGCTGGAATAACAAAAGGCAATGTTAGAATTGACCTCAAAAAGGCTTTGAATGGCCAACTGTGTCTCCCTAAAACCCAGGCTACGGGAAAACCAATTAATACAGTTAGAATTGTTGAGAAAAAAGCTTGAACAAAAGTAAAAGCGATACTATTTTGTGATACATAGTTTTGATCTAATGATTGAATCCATAATATAGGATTAAAGCCAGATACCAAAATTAGTCTATCTATGGCAAAAACAATTGGAATAATTGTAATTGCAGAATATATGAAAACTGCTAAAATGCTAAAAAACTTTTGAGTATTATTCACTTTTAATCATTGCTTCATTCCATTCTTCAAGCCAAATCTCTATATTTTTACCAATATCTACGTTAGATATGACTGCTGGATTAGACGGAATTATTGAATTAAAGCGGTAACCATTTTCTTCTGGTAAATTTTGTCCTTCTAAAACTGAATACATTAAATTTTCAACCGGCATTTGTGAATTAACTTCTGAAGAAATGAGATATTCAATGAACTTTTCTGCATTTTCTGAGTTTCCTCCCTTGATTGCTGAGGCGTACTCCACTTGGAAGAAAGCTGTCTTGTCAATATCAAGTGAGGCTGATTTTGTCCAATTACCATTGTACCATGACTCAACGCCTGGAGAGTGACAATAAGATACTGTAATGTGTGCATCCCCGATATAACCTTCAGTATATTCTCCATAGCCTCCAGTATAATGTGTCTCATAAGCTTCTGACCAACCTGAGGTTATGATTGCATCATTGTCTTTCATGGCAGTCCACCAATTACTAAAATCATCGTCATTATTTTGCCAGTCAAAATAATCAAGAGTCGCAAGCATAAATCCTCGTCCAGGACTACTTGTAATTGGCGACGGAAGTGCTACTTTTCCTTTCCATTCTGGCTCAGTAAGGTTCCACAAGCTTGTGGGTATTGTAAAGTTTAATCCATCAACAATGCTTGAATCATAATTAAGGCAGATAAACCCCATATCAAAAGGAGTCGCTAAATTTCCATCATAGGGGCCCAGAGCTGGCATTTGACTAGATGAATTTTTTCCTGAAATTGAATCTTTTACAATGCTGACCTCTTCAAGAAGGTCCAATTCAATAGCTGTTGGAAGATATGTATTGTCTAGGCCGATAGCCAAATCGACATTACCTACTCCTTTATTCTGAATCAAATAACTAAGGATAGAACCTGAATCTTCAACCTTAATCATCCTAACTTCTAAACCTGTACTATTTTCAAACTTAGAGATCATGCTATCCGATAAAGCATTAACATCATAAGTTAAGATAACTAACTCGTTATCACTCTTATCCTCTGAAATACAACCTGTGAAAGAAGGAAATAAAATTAAACAGGCGACGATTAACTTACTAAAATGTGGAAAATTCATGCCATCACCCTCATTGAAGATGCTATATTTTCCACAATCTGACAAACTGTATCAGATTCTGAACTAAAAATGTATAGTGATGGTTCAAAACCATATCCACCTTCGTCTATCATAGCATTTGATTTTAAAACATTCTTACTAATTACTAAATCCTCATCATTTCTTTTTAGTTTAACGATTTTAAAATCTAGTTTCTCAAGTACTTCTGATATCATAGGATCCCATCTAAGATTTATTATTGTAGATATTTTAGAATCCAGTTTCCTTAACTCTAGCAACAAATCCGATAAGTGAGATGAACCTCCAAATTTTGGAGATGAAATAGGTCGTGCTTTGTTTCCAATCGGTGTTAAACGACCTGGGAATGCAGCAATATCGGATTTACTCACTGCATCATTAGAGGCCATTGCTATGTTAACACGCACCTGAGGAGAAAGTAAAGGTAAAGCAGATTCCAAACGCCGGCGCACTGCTGTCAATTGATTAAGAATTTGCTCTTTGTCATCTTGTAAAGGAAAATTAATACTGATTACTTGTTCGTCTATATTAATATTTAATGACCATTTAGATACTTCTTGAGATTTTAAAATATCTGCTAATGATACAGAGGCTTCTTGCAAATTACTTTCTATTGGCTCGCTATATTTTTTAGGTAAAGTATGCAAATAGTTACCAGCCATTACCTGACTAACGCCTAAGGCTTTACCTAAGTTGGATTGTGTCCAGCCTTCATTTGACAAAATTCTACAAGTCCTTCCTCTCAACTCTTTAATCAAAGTTCCGTTTAATTCCACAGGCATCATATTAATCATTTATATTAATTAATAACTTATTTATAAAATTATGTAAAGCTTTTTCAAAGGGCTGGCTTAAATGAGAAATAGGAGAAAAAAATTGGCTGAAAATATTCCTTTAGAAAAACAACATTTAGATGATATTTTTAATGAAACTGGATTTAATTCAAAAAACTTATCTATTAGAGAAACTAATAGGCTAGCTACAATAATTAACAATAAACATAACATAGAATTTGTTAGGATGGAGATGGGAATTCCTAATATCCCTACTTCTGATATTGCTAAAGATGCCGAAAAAGAAGCAATCGATAAAGGATTACAAGGATTCTATCCTCCTTTCGATGGAATTCCTGAGTTGAAGAAGGCAGGATGTGAATTTGCAAAAGCTTTCTTAGATTTAGACTTAGAAAATAAGCATATCATCCCTACATGCGGTTCACTACAAGGTGGATACATTTCTCAGGCGCTGGCAGGGAATATGATAAAGGGCAAAAAAACCATTCTTTACTTAGATCCTACATTCCCTGTAACAAGATACCAAGCTAAATTTTTGGGACTTGAGGCTATTGGAATTGATTTATATGACTACAGAGGCGAAAAACTAATTAATGAGATAAAAAAGCATGTTGTAAATGGACAAATTGGTGGAATATTATGGTCATCGCCTAATAATCCTAGCTGGTCATGCCTTAATGATTTTGAACTAAAACAAATTGCAGATATTTGCGATACTAACGAAATTCTTGCAATTGAAGATTTAGCTTATATCGGAATGGATTTCAGAAAAGACTACTCGGTCCCATTTTCTGAGCCATTTATTCCAACAATTGGAAAATACGGTAAGAATTGGATTACATTGATATCTGCATCTAAAGCATTTTCATTTCCTGGACCAAGATGTGCTATAGCAATAATTTCTCCTCATATCAACGAAAAAAAATATA
>Ga0208390_1000582_pt1 | contig 13224 bp, 12 predicted proteins | sample Knorr_S7_td_Surf_FD_185594 | JGI IMG/M metagenome (GOLD analysis project Ga0208390, IMG submission 185594) | Marine microbial communities from Southern Atlantic Ocean transect - Knorr_S7_td_SurfaceA_ad_6m_LV_A (SPAdes) (version 2) | ecosystem: Environmental > Aquatic > Marine > Oceanic | place...
TCTAAAACTTTATGATGGTACATCATGGGTTAATGCCGGCGGACTTAAAAAAGGAAACAACGCACCAGCTGTATCATCTTCACTGACTGGCGATTTATGGGCTGATACAGATAACAATCAATTATATATTTTTACAGGAAGTGCTTGGACTTTAGTTGGTCCTGAGTACAGTGATGGTTTACTTACAGGAGCAAAACCAACAACAGTTACAGGTAAAGACGAAGTCAATTATACAGTACTTCAAATAGAAGTACAAGGTAATCCTATAGCAATTTATTCAACTAGATCATTTTCACCTAAAAGTACAATCGTAGGATTTTCAATTATTCAACCAGGGTTGAACTTATCAACAGCTAATATTTCAGGAGCCGGAATAGGCAAGTATTATGGAACAGCAGAAAAGGCTGAGAATCTTGTTGTATCCGCAAATGAACTTCCTGTAGCGGCAAGTAAATTTTTAAGAAGTGATGTTTCCAGTACAACAAATGAACAATTAATTATTAGTAATGACCAAGGATTAAGGATAGGAGTAACCAATACTATCGATATAGCTGTAAGTAACGGTACAGGACAGATGGTTAACCAGACACAAGGTGCTCCATTAGATTTTAAAATTAAAAATGACGACGGTTTACAGAAAAACGTATTAAGAATAGATTCTAACGAAAAGGTAGGTATAAACACAATTACTCCTGCTGAAGCACTAGATGTTAGTGGATCAATACAAGCAAGTAATAATTTAATTATTCAAGGAACAACCGATAGCACAAGCATAGGAACAGGATCTGTAAAAATTTCAGGCGGTGTTGGTATTGCTAAAAAGTTATGGGTAGGCAATGCTGTTAATATAGCAGGAACTACAACATCTGCTTCAATAGAACCAAGTGCCACACAGACTTATAATTTAGGATCATCAGACAAAAGATGGCAAACAGTACATGCGGTACAGTTTAGAGGAGACATTGTTGGTAACGTAACAGGTACAGTAACAGGTGGTTCGGCTAATGCTAACAAACTTACCACAGCATCAACTTTTCAACTATCAGGTGATGTAAGTTCAAATCAAATAACGTTTGATGGTAGTACAGGTGGTACAACAAAAGTATTTACAACGGCCATTAGTAATACATTTATAGCTAACAAAACTTTAGCAACTGCTCCAAGACAAGATGACGAAGTAATAATAAATCGAGTATCTGGAGATTCAACAGGCGTATTTAAAATTTCACAAAGTGCACTAGTAAGTAGTGTCCCAGTGATTCCAATAGGAACAATAGTTCCATTTGGTGGGGTAAATCTTCCAGCAGGTTGGTTACTATGTGACGGAAGTGAACAGAGAATAGCAGATTATCTTTCTTTATACAATGCTATACAGTTTCAATTCAAAGATCAAAGCCAAGTTGCTTCAGGATTTTTTGGATTACCTGATTTCAGAGGTAGATTTCCGTTAGGTGCTGACAACATGGGCGGCACAAGTGCTAACAGAGTTACAGACGTAAATGCTGATACAGTTGGATTAGCATCTGGAGTTGAAAGCAGAGCAATTGACGTTAAGAACCTACCAGAACACGAACATGATTTGCGTTCTCCAAAAGGTGCTCAATTTTATGTAATATTAGATGACAGTGGCACGCCACAAGATGCTGATACAATAGTATATGATGCTCCTACAGGAAACCAAGCAGGACAGGCTAGAACTTCGTCAGGAGGATTGTTAAATAGAAGAAACATTACTTACAATCAAAATACAGGATTAGAACAATTTGAAACTTTTGATATTTCAGAATTAGGAACACCATACAATGTTATGAATCCTTTCTTAACAGTCAAATACATAATTTATTCAGGAGTTGGGGGCTAATGGCATATCAAATAAACAAAACTAGTGGAACACTACTTGTTAACCTAGCAGACGGACAAATAGATACTACAACTACTGACATATCATTAATTGGTAAAAACTATTCAGGATTTGGTGAAGCTATCAATGAAAACTTTCTTCACATGCTTGAAAATTTTGCTAATTCTTCAGCACCAAGCACACCTTTGGCAGGACAAATTTGGTGGGACACAGCAACATCAAGATTAAAAGTTTACACAGGCACAGCTTGGACGACAGGTGGAGGACCTATTGTACAATCAAGCCGACCATCAATGGTTGCTGGCGATCTGTGGATTAACAACGAACAAAATCAACTTTACTTTTATGATGGCACAGATTTAGAATTAGCAGGACCAATATATAATGCTTTTCAAGGACGTTCAGGTCCGCAAGTAGTAACTGTTCTTGATAACACAGGAACTAGTAGAACTATTGTAAAATATTGGGTAGGTGGGACACTTGTTGGTTTATGGAGTAAAATTGCTTTCACCCCGCAAAACGTTGATACTATTCCTAGTTTTTCAGGTAATGTTGTAAAAGGATTTAATGTTGTCGACGCAGACTTTGTGTATGCTGGCACAGCTTCAAGAACATCATCACTTGTTGATTCACAAGGTGTTGTAAGAACGGCCGCACAGTTTTTAGCTAGTGATTCAGATGATTCCACAAGTGGTGCTTTATCAATTAGAAACAACAATGGACTTACAGTTGGATTAACAGACAACAATGTATTGAAAGTAACAAACCTAGGTGTTGTATCAGAAAATAATGTTAGTGGAGAAAACTACATTATCAGAATGACAACCAGCTTGGGAAAAAGAGATGCTGTTACAATTAATTCAGCGAACAATAGAGTAGGTATTTACAATTCAAGTCCAAGTGCTACATTAGATGTCACTGGCGATATGAAAATTTCAGGTGACTTAACAGTTTCAGGCTCCACTACAACTATTGATTCTGCTACATTAAGAGTAGAAGATAAGAATATTGAACTTGGATTAGGTTCTGATAGTACGTTACTCAACGATACACAGGTAGATTCTGCTGGTATCATCGTTAAATCATCAGATGGCGACAAAGAATTTTTATGGAGACAGGCTAGTAACGCATGGACAACAGGAAATAGTGTTAACTTTACCGGAACTGGTGGATTAAAATTTAACGGTGTTACTATTATTAGTGGTACAGATGCTCCAGGTATTACATCCATTGGTAATTTGACTACTGCTAATATAGGAAACATCAGCTTTACCGGCGGTATAGGAGTAAGCACAGGAGTTGTTGACGGTAGTGGAAATGGACTTAATCTTACACTAGCAGGTAACATGAATTTTGTTACACCGAGAAAAATTAGTGGAGTAGCAGATCCAACAGGAACAACAGATGTAACAACAAAAAATTATGTAGATACAGCAGTAGGCACAGAAGTTATTGCTTTAGCTTTAGATATTACAGGGCTAGGAACAGGCAGTAATTTAAATACGAATATAGCAACAATCATACAAGATATTGCTCCAGCAGGAGGAAAAGTAGAAGGTTGTGAAGCTAGAGTTCACTGTACAGCAACAACTGGTGCTACAGCAACACTAGAAGCGGCCAACTTGAACGCAAGTTTTAACAAAAGTTTAGTAGTTGTACAACAATTAGACGGTGGTGGAAGTGATAGTGGTAGTGTATCAGTAATAGGAGACGCAACATTTAACGATGTTACTGGTGCTATTACATCTACAGTACAAAGATCTTTGAAATTATTTAGGATAAGTGGGGGTAGCTGGGGTTATGTACAAGACCTAACTCCGGGCAATTTAATATAAATACATATAACATATTAGGGGTTATAGATGGCATACGTAATAAACTTAACAAACGGATCGCAGTTAGCAACTGTTGAAGATGGTACTATTGATCAAAGCACATCTCTTAAGCTAGTTGGTAAGAACTATGCTGGCTACGGAGAAATACAGAACGAAAACTTTGTACATTTACTTGAAAACTTTTCAAGTGCTAATCAACCAGCATCACCTTTAACAGGGCAGATTTGGTTTGATAGTTCAGGAAGCAAACTAAAGTTTTACGATGGTACAAAATTTAGATCCACAGGCGGAGCAGAAGTAAGTTCAACACAGCCTGTTGGATTAACCACTGGTGATTTTTGGTGGGATAGCGGTAACAATCAATTGTACGCACAAAATGCCGCTGGGGGCTTTGTTTTAATTGGTCCACAAAGTATTGGTGCTACAGTTTCTGCTATGGTAACTGGCCAAGTAAGAGATTCTAGTCAAAATAACAGAACAATTATTAAAGGTACTGTAGAAGACGGAGTTGTCTTTATTATTAGTAATTCAGAATTTACTATAGATTCTACTGATCCAACAAACGTTATTACAGGATTTGATGTTGTAAGACAAGGTTTAACATTAAGAAATACTACATCAGGAACCGACGGAGTAACAAGTGGAGCATTTAGATTTTATGGTACTGCTACAAACTCTGATAAATTAAATGGTTTACCAGCAAGTGATTACGCATTATCAGGAGCGGCTAATTTTAACAGCATAGTAAGATTTAAAGACGCTGGATTTACAGTTGGTGATGCTAACGATCTACTTGTCAAGATTGACACAGCAGGATCTGGTGATGAAGCAGTAATAGATAATACTGTAGGACAGAAAATTAGATTCAAAGTAAAGTCAAGTGGAGGAGTTACAACAGAACCTTTCCATGTACAGGCGGCAGGATTAATTCCTACATCTACTACTACTTTTGACATAGGTGACACCAATTTTAAATTTAGATCAATGTATGCTACATCATTTATTGGATTAGCTACAAATGCTACCAATTTACAAGTTGGAAGTAATTTTAGAACAGGTGATACTAGTGCTACAAATAATACGGTAGCTGTAAGAGATTCAAGTGGTAATTTAGCGGCAAATATTTTTAACGGAATTTCAACCCAGGCTAGATATGCTGACTTGGCAGAAAAATATGTAACAGATATTGAGTATCCTGTAGGAACACTCATGATGATAGGCGGCGAAAAAGAAGCTACAGCGGCAGAAGGTGATGTTACATGTATAGGAGTAATCAGTACTAAACCTGCTTATTTGATGAATTCAGAGTCTGAAGGTCAAGCAGTAGCTTTAGTCGGAAGAGTGCCAGTGAGAATTACAGGACCGGTAAATAAAGGTGAAGCTGTATATGTTGCTCAAAACGGAACAGCAAGTGTTGAAGGAAACGGAGACATGGTTGGAATAGCTTTAGAAAGCAACGACAGGCACGAAGAGACTTTAGTTGAATGTATTTTAAAGTTGTAAAATATAAGGAAGTAAAATGGCAGTAGGCGATACAATCACCGCGGCAAGATATAATAATATAAGAGCAAGAGTAGCGGCAGTATTAGGATTAGGAGCAGGAGACGAAGGATACGGACAAGCAGTAACCAGTCAGACTGTTGTAGTAGGTAACACAGTTACAGCTCAAGATATGGTCAACCTAGACACAGACCTAACCAAAATAAGAGTTCATCAAACAGGAAGTTTACCTGGTGAAATAGCTCCACCATCAGCTGGAGATACAATAGAAGATAGTAATAACTCTACTAAAAAAGGCTACGCTCAATACGAAAGTTTAAGTATTACAGCTCAAGCATCAAGATTAAGTGTTAACGCTGGAAACTTAGGTTTACAAGCAGGAACATCAAGTTCTAGATCTGCTTCTTGGTCAACTGATATTGACCATTACTTTACAGTAACCTTTGGCGGATATTCAGTTACAAATGGAGATGGTAGTACAACTACTATAAGTGGTTCTGATCATATGCGTGTATTTTTTAATGCTGGCGGAACTATTAATTTAAGCGGAACAATAGGATCTGGAAATAGCACAATCAACAATGACTGGAGAAACTTAATGTCATCAGTTGGTACTGTAGTTTTTGGAAGAAGTAATACAAGTAATGGTTCCACAGGAACTAGCTATGGTTACGTTAACTTACCTGGATCATATGTAACTATTTTTAATAAAACTGCTAGTGCGTATAGTGCTAACGATTATTTGATTGAAGCATATAAAAGTGGTGCTACTTTGTTTTTTAGAGTAACATTCAATGAAGATAAAGGACCAAATCCAAATTTTGATGAAGCTGTTACTGCTACAACAACAAGCACAGCACAACAAAATAGACCAAATAACACCAACGCTGTAAATGTACCAGCGCCAACTTTCAATACTACTAACGGGCTATAAGATTAAATAGTTATACTGTAAACTAGGAGTATAACTATGGATGAAGCATTGAAAAAAGCGTTGGAATTTTCCAATTTTACTGCTACTCTAAATACCCAAAAACGAATTCTTCATGAAAAGTATTTGGGAGATCTTGTGATGTATTCTGATAATGGTAAGTTTACTATTACAAAAGAACTTCTTAACTTTGTTTATATGATAAGCAACAATAGTAGCAAAACAGTTCTTATTGATGATAATAACACTCCAATACAAATTAATGATATAGATGATTTTATAACAAAAGCCACACAACAATACACAGATGCGACCAACAAATACTTGGGCGATTACAAGACTTTAAGCACCAAACGTAGCGTAGAAGGTTTAGTAGATGTCTAATGGTGTATTATGTTTTGCCAATAACAACAGTGAAATAAACTATATTCTACAAGCCCAAGAATTGGCGTTAAGAGTTAAAAGGTACTTGGATTTACCCACATCGGTAGTGACTTCTACACCTAACAAAGTCGATAAAACATTTTTTGATAAGATAATACCTGTAGAAACACCTACTGGTAATTACAAAAGGTATTATGACGGAGCAGATACTCATGTAAATGTTGCGTTTAATAATGCTGGTAGAATAGACAGTTTTGATTTAACTCCATATAAACAAACTTTGGTGTTAGATACAGATGTTATTTTGTGTAACGATGATCTTAAAAATTCTTTTGATACAAACTACCCATTTCAAATATACAAAGACTGTACTGACTTGACAACATGGCGAGAACACACTGAATTTGATTATATCAATGACAAAGGTATAAGTTTTTATTGGGCAACTGCTTTTTGTTTTAATAAAACAGCAGAAACAAAAATTTTTTTCCAGTTATTAAAGACGTTAAGAAATAATTGGAGTCATTTTGCTAAGGTTTTCGATCTAGGGTCAAGAAATTTTCGTAACGATCATATTTTCAGTATGGCTATTCATATAATGAATGGTTTTATGGAGGGAAACTGGGCTAAAAACTTGCCAGGAACTTTGTATTATACATTGGATAGAGATTTGTTACATAAAATAGATGATGCTAAACTTATATTCTTGTTACAAAAAGAAAATATCCACGGCGAATATATATTATCTTCAACAAAAGATATGAATGTCCATGTGATGAACAAATTTAGTTTGGAAAGGTTACTAAATGTCTAAAGGATATATGCTTGTAGCTTTAGGCAACGATTATGTCGAGCAGGCATGTCTTTGTGCGGCCAGTATTAAAAAAACACAAGATATATCAAATGTATCTATAATGACAAATGATGCTATTCCTACAAAATATAAAAATTTGTTTGATAAAATTATAGAAGTGCCACAAAGAAAATCAGATAAAAGTTTTTATAGTACAGAACATCGTTGGAAAGTATTTCATGTTACTCCCTATGAAGAAACTATTGTGTTAGATACAGATATATTATTTTTGACTAACATAGATTACATCTGGGAAACACTTAAAGGCTTTAGTGTGGGTTTTTTGACTGATGCTAAAACTTATAGAGGTAACACCGTAACAAATAATTTTTATAGACAAGTTTTTGTTAAGAATAATTTGCCTAACATCTATAATGCTTTTCATTTTTTTAGACAAGATAACATTGCTTTAGATTACTATAAAAATTTAGAGATTATATGTAAACATAGTGAAGAGTTTTATGATATCCATTTAAAAAAACTTAAACCTAAAGTATCAAGTATGGATGTAAATCATGCCTTAGCAGTTTTAAACAGTAGTTTAGAAAAATATAAGATTACTCCTATAAATTTTGTCCATATGAAACCACGTGTTCAAGACTGGAAGGTAGCAAACGAATCTTGGATGGAAGATTTACCTTTTTACTTGAATGAAGATTTAAATCTCAAAGTAGGAAACTATCAGCAATTTGGTGTTTTTCATTACGTTGAACATAAATTTTGTCAAGACGTTATAGGAAGATACAATGCCTGATATAAAAGTTGAGATAAAACAATATGTATCGTTTACTCCTGATACAGGTGAAATATATTCAATAGGGCCTTGTTCGTCACATCCTGGTTATGAATCTATCGAAGTTACTGAAGAACAAATAGCTCCTATAAAGACATACAAAGACAAAATGGAAGATTATAAAGTAGTGTTTAGTTCTGTTTCCAAAAGATATCAATTGAGAAAATTAGAGAACAATGTAATAGAACACAGCTTTACTCTAAATAAAGTAAAAGAAAAGAGTAAAGATCCATATTTTGATGTTATCTTTTCGGTTGATAAAAATAAGAATTCGTGTTATATTAATACTATTGAAGACTTATCTAATGTAAAGTTTGATTCGAATATTATGTTCAGTATTACTAAAAAGAATGATCCTCATTTTCTTATAAAATCTGTGGATTATACGGTAGGTGAAAGGTTGTGCTTTCAAGCCGATCTAGATGAGCCATACAGCATATACACTGACAGTAATTCTTTACGTTGCGTATATGAGGAGATACAATGAAATTAAAAATTGCGGAATTAGATATAATTTATCTAAGTTATGATGAACCAAATGCTGAAAAAAATTATGCTGATCTACTTACAAAAGTTCCATGGGCAAAACGTGTACACGGTGTAGAAGGTTCAGATGCGGCACACAAGGCGTGTGCGGAACTTTCAGAAACAGATAGATTTGTTACAGTAGACGGTGATAATACAATACGTCAAGATTTTATAAACCAAGTTTTAGATTTTGACGAACACACAGATTTAGCCAATAGTGTTATAAGTTGGTGCGGAAAGAATACAATCAACGGACTCATGTATGGTAATGGTGGACTTAAATGCTGGCCTAAAGAATTTGTTCTAAATATGCGTACACATGAAAATGCTGATCCTAACAATCAATCCGCTCAAGTAGATTTTTGTTGGGACGTACAATATATTCAACAAAATAGTTGTTACTCAGATGTTCACAATAATGAAACACCACATCAAGCCTGGAGAGCAGGATTTCGTGAAGGTGTAAAGATGGCACTTGACAGAGGAATTAAACCTACTAAAGAGCAGTTCTTACAAGGACATTGGAAAAATTTACACAGGTTATGGATATGGTTAATGGTAGGTGCTGACATTGAGAACGGTAACTGGGCAATATTGGGAGCAAGGGAAGGACTTTGTATGACTATGCTGTCTGATTGGGACTATGTTAATGTTAGAGATTTTGAGTATCTTAACAATCTTTGGGCCGGTCGAGATTCAATGCCTGAAGATGTCTTACACAATGAAATCTTTAATCATGGAAATGATCTAGTAAATAATCTAGAGATTCCGATAGCAATACAACCTTTAAACGAAGAACAAAGTTCATTCTTTAAAACTGTTTATCAAAATCCAAGCAGAGGCGGAAATCAACAGTTCATTGATCAGGAAAAATAATGCTTAAAGGTGAACCGAGTGAAGTCAAGCAAAAATTAGATAATGTCGGATGCGGATTTTGTCTGGCAAAATGGACACAAGTGACAATTCATTTAGGCACTGGGATCAATCACAGTTGTCATCATGTCAAGGCACATAGAATTGATCTCCAAGAATTAAAAAATAATCCCAATGCTTTACATAACACAGGATTTAAAAAAAACGTGAGAAAGCAAATGCTTAATAATGAACGTCCAGCTGAGTGTGATTACTGTTGGCGTATTGAAGATAACACTGATAAATTTAGTGACAGAGTTTATAAAAGTGCTGATGCTTTTAGTTGGAGTGATTATGATACAATCAGTAAATTTACAGGTAATGAAGACTTTTATCCAAGATATGTAGAAATAAGTTTTAGTAATGTTTGTAATTTTAAGTGTGCTTACTGTGGCCCTCCATTCAGTAGTAAATGGATGGAAGAAATAAAAACACAAGGACCTTATGATTTAGACGTTTGGTCTTACAACAGGATCGATCCAGATGAGGTTCCTATTCCAGAACGTGAAGAAAATCCTTATATTGAAGCGTTTTGGAAATGGTTCCCTGAAGCAGTAAAACACATGCACACTTTTCGTATTACAGGAGGAGAACCATTATTAAGTAAACATACGCAACGGGTAATAGATTATCTTATTGAACATCCGCAACCTAATTTAAAGTTTGCCATCAATAGCAATGGATGTCCTCCCAAAGATCTATGGAAAGTTTTTACAAAGTCTATAAAAAAACTAGAAGATTCTAATGCTATTAGAGAATTTTGTTTGTATACAAGTGCCGAAAGCACAGGTCCACAAGCAGAGTACAGTAGATTTGGAATGGATTGGAATTTGTTTACAGATAATATTGAATACTTTGCTAGGAATACCACTAGTAAAATAAGTTTTATGTGTGCCTTTAATATTTACAGTTTAACAACGTTCAAGGCTTTTTTGATCTGGGTATTATATTTGAAGTCAAATTATTTTGGAAAGCATAAAGGCAATCAACGAATATTGATTGATATTCCTTATGTGCGAAATCCTGGATTTTTAGATGTCAAAATTGCTAATGAACAAGTAATTGAAGATTATTTAAAACCTGCTTTAAAATTTATGCAACAAAATACAGACCTCCACGGGTTCAAACAAATAGAAACAGTTAAGCTAGAACGTATTGTATCTGATGTTGAGCATAGACTTTCTAACAAAGATAATTTTTTAAAAGAACAAAAAGAAGCTCAAAAAATGTTTTATATGTTTACAAAACAATATGATAAACGGAGAAATGTAGAATTCAATAAAGTATTTCCGGAGTACACAAAATTTTTGGAGATTTGTAAAAATGTATGATATTGTTTTTATAAGCTATAATGAACCTAACGCAGAAGAAAATTTTGATGATCTTTATACAAGATTTAACACAGTAGGTATTTTTGGTGATAGAGTAAAACGTGTGAGTAATGTAAAAGGTATACACAATGCTCATGTACAAGCGGCGAAACTTGTCAAGACAAGTTACTTTTATGTCGTGGATGGCGATGCTGTAATTGTAGATGAATTTGATTTTGGATACACTACGAGAGAACAGGATCTAGTCCATGTATACAGATGTATGAATCCAATTAATGACCTTGTGTATGGTTATGGAGGTGTAAAATTATTTCCAACTACGTTAACAAAAGATATGGATACAAATACTAACGACATGACTACCAGCATAAGTGATAAATTTAAAGTAATGAACCAAGTAAGTAATATAACAGCGTTTAACACAGATCCCTTCAATACTTGGAAAAGTGCTTTTAGAGAATGTGCTAAACTGTCAAGTAAAACTATAGATAGACAAATAGAGGAGGAAACAAATGAAAGACTTAAAACTTGGACAACCGTGGGACACGATAGACTATATGGCGAATACGCTTTGGCAGGCGCTACCGCTGGTATGGAGTTTGGCCTTTCTAGGGGGTCTGATCTTCGGTTAATAAATGACTTTGAATGGTTAAAGGAACAGTTTGATGGAAACGCATGAAATACTAGATAGACTAGAATTATTATATCCGAAGTCTTCTTTTTTATCTGACCTGAGGAAAGCGGTAGTAAGTGAAGATCAATATGCGTTGTTTAGAATTATTCAAGGAAAAAAAGATACGGCAATTATTGAAGCATTACGTAAATTAAAAAATAACGATGTGTTTGATAAAGATTGTATAAGCAGAGGACAGATACAAAGTAAACTATGGCTTATAAAAGAATTACAAAAAATAGATTATGATCTAGGTGTAGTTTTTTTATGTGCTGGCTGGTACTGTACGTTAGCTACAATGTTATTCGAAAGTAAAATTAAAGTTGATAAAATTAGAAGTTTCGATATAGATGAATCTTGTATCAATATTGCTGAAACTTTTAACAAGCCTTGGGTTATTGATAATTGGAAATTTAAAGCAATTAAACAAGATATTATGGATATAAATTATGATACTCATGTATGGCAGTCTTGGAGCAACAAAAATAATACAATGAGCAAACCTATTACAGATTCGCCTGATACAATTATCAATACTAGTTGTGAACACATACATAATTTTGATAAATGGTATGAGAAAATACCTAATGGAAAACTTGTAATCTTACAAATTAATGATTTTTTTGAATTAGAAGAACATGTTAATTGTGTGAAAGATTTAAAAGAATTCGAAAATATATCTCCATTTAGTACACTTTTGTATGAAGGTGAACTACAGCTAGAAAAATATAAGAGATTTATGAGAATTGGCGTAAAATAATGGAAAAAAATATCATATATAACTCAGATGTATCTACAATATTACGTGATAAAAAAAATAACATAGCGATCAAAACTGTAAAAAGAAAAAACATTACTGATGATTGGTTTAACAATTATAAAAAACTCCAAGACAAAACTCCGCACGTTGTAAAGATAATAGATAAGATAGACGACCAAACGTATACAATGGAGTATGTAGATGGAATTGTCACAGATTTATACAAATTATTAGAACCACATATGAGTAAAACCTTAAATAAAACAGATTATGTTAGATTATTCAAATGTATCAATCATACATGGACGTCAGCAATGGAATTAAGCACTGAATTAGCAGATGATAGATTCTTTGTACATCAAGATTTTCATTTAAAAAATATAGCAGTATTAAAAAACAAAAACGGATATCACTTTAAATTTTTAGATGCTGACGCATGGTTTGTATCAGAAGGATTTCATGGAATAGATGCATTTTATACAACACAACTAAAAATAGTTTTATCAATGCAGAGGGCGTGGACAAATGTATAATTACGAAGACATCAGGACCATACACCTTGAAGTAACACAGAATTGCCAAGCGGCCTGTCCTATGTGTGATCGTAATATGAATGGAGGCAAAGACAATCCACATATCACAAATGCTGAATTAAGTTTTGAAGACTGTCAACGTATCTTTACACCCGCATTTATCCAACAATTAAAAAATATGTATATGTGTGGCATTTTTTGTATATTAAATAATAACTCCATTACCCCGGAAATGAAACAAGGCTTTATAAAAGGTACCCATCGTGGCCCAGAGCATTCCGTTATAAATTACAATGAATCTTTAAAATTTACTCTTGGATTTCATCGTCT
>Ga0208390_1000584_pt1 | contig 13221 bp, 7 predicted proteins | sample Knorr_S7_td_Surf_FD_185594 | JGI IMG/M metagenome (GOLD analysis project Ga0208390, IMG submission 185594) | Marine microbial communities from Southern Atlantic Ocean transect - Knorr_S7_td_SurfaceA_ad_6m_LV_A (SPAdes) (version 2) | ecosystem: Environmental > Aquatic > Marine > Oceanic | place...
GCTGGAATAAGTAGATCAGGTAGAGACATTGTTACACTAATGATGAGAGATATTAGATTGGCAGGCTTTAAGTATCATTATGGTACTTTTTCAAATGCTGAAACAGATATTCCAAGAAGAGATTATTTAAAATTTATTACTGGTAATGAAGATGGTGGAGATCCTATAGATAGTCATGCACCAATAGTAATTTATAAGAATACATTAAATTACGACGAAATTAATCCTGACTTTACTGATCTTGAAGGATCGTATGTTATAGGTTTAAATGGACACAATGATTTTTGTTGTGATAGAATTCACATTGTTTATGGAGACTTTGTAGAAAATGAAAAAGCTCAACCTTACAAAAGATATAAAATCACTTACTACGCTGTACCTATGCAAAGAGTATCTGATAAAGAGTACGGACCAAACGAAGAGGATCCGACAAAATATTTTGGATTATATAGATCTAAAAGTAGTTGGATCCAACCATTAGATAATAGTGATATTGGAACATGGGTTCATGACTCTGAGGGTGGTTGTCCAGATTGTTATCGTGCGGAATTAGTTAGAGAATACTTAGAGGATATGGAATTTATAGCGGTAGATCAAAATGGATTGATGGTTGATGCTCAACCTTCAAATATGGAAAAGATAATGAGTATAAGGTCAGTTGATCTAAAATTAACTTTTAGATCGTCCTCACAAAAAGGATATTTCAAAAATAAAATTAATCGAGTGGTAAAATCTTTTACAGATGAAAGGACTAAACAAATTGATAGTAAATTTCATAGAGATACAATTTTTCTAACTGTGCATACTAGAAATATTGGAGGGGGAGATATTTAATGAGACAAAATTCTGAAAAAGGTTTTGCTTTAGTTTTATCACTTGTCCTTTTGCTGGTTATGTCTTTGATGGGGGGAACATTAATTGTGGTTGCTTCTGGAGATCACAGAAACAATAATACAAGTGATGAGTACCAACAAACTTTTTATGTTGCAGAGACCGCTTTAATAGAAGGTGAAAAATACATAGCTGATAATTATCTAGGACATTGGATTTCTTCAAGGGATGATCTGGTTTATGATGAAAAAGACGATGAATATTTTGATAGTGGTTGGAGAAACAGATGCGAGTTAGAAGGTAAAGAACTTGCTACCTGTAATCAGACCGAAGATGAAGTAAACGAGATTATTGCGTTAAAGAGTGCAAGGCTTACAAAATTTAATGATTACAAAGATAATTTAGAATTTGGAGAAATTGCAGTTGAGGGTGCACCAATAACTTTAGCGAGAAATGATTGGGGCAAAGGGATCATGTATAATACAGTTGAAATAGATGAAGATGACATGTCGTTGTGTATGCAAAGTTTCAAAAATTTTAAAAAAACAAATCCTCCAATTAAAATTGCATATGAGTTACCAAATAATCATCCAAGACTTGGGGATTTCTGGAATATTGTTGGTCCATTGGTTACTGCTGATCATTTAATTGAACTTAATACACCTCGTTTAGGATTTACAACAGCTGAACAAGCAAGAGTATTAGAGCAAGAAAGGGAGTATTTACAAAGGTTTAAATATACATTTTTTATCCAACATGTTGGTTTTTCAACTTATCAGGGGGGCTCAGTTGTTGGCGGTAGTGTAAAAACTGAGTCGGCAGCTGATGTAGGAAGACAAGGTTCAGCCTACAAAATATATGGGTGCGGTTTAATGTTCAACCGAAATATGACCAGGGTGAACATCATAGTCCCTTTAACTTCAATGGTTGTTATGCCATATTAAATTATGATTAAAAATATTAATTTTAAATTGATAATATTGATATTTTTGTTGTCGACTTCATATTCAATGTCTAGAGAATGTGAATTAGAATTTGATATAGGCGATAATGTCGAAAAAATATTTAATGATATGGGTTTAGAAAAAAATAGCTTAATTGAAGAAACTTATCTTGATTATTATGAACAAGAAACAAATTATGTGTGTCCTGATAGCGGGATGAATGGTGGGATTATGCAAGTTTATATAATAGATGATGAGGTAATAGGTATTAAATTTAAAAACTCTACATATGAGAAGGAAAATTTTAACGAAAATAATTTGATTTATTATTATGTTAAAGAAAATTTTAAAATCCAAGAAGTAGAAAAAATTAGCCCTATAGATACAAATGGAGGAGCTAATTGGAAAGCAGCAGGAAAACTCTACATTTATGATAAACTTTATGTAAAGGAAAAATTAAAATTGGCAGAGGAGTTACTAATAACAAATGAGAAATTCTTTTATTCATATTTTTAATGATAAATAAATGTAAAATAATTTTTATTAGCTTTTTAATTTCACTCTTAAATATTACTGGAGTTGGAATTGCTAAACCTTTACCACCAGGATCGGGAGCAGGAGATATTCCAGCGAATATACTTATACTTTTAGATACCTCTGAAAGTATGAATTCAAATCCTTTTGGTGGGGATATGTTATCAAAGGTAGGTGATGTTATTTTGCTTGATGACGGTGATATTCTTGTTGGGCAAATGGATAGTGCTGGTGTTGTTAAAATGAATTATGCCTCCGAAGAACTCGATAGAACTTTTAACAATAATAAAGGTTCAGTTCGTGGAAATTCTCAATATTCTTGTAAACTTATGGGAGGAAGTTTGCAACCTTTTGGTTTTTCAACTGTTACAGGTATGGCCAAATCATCAAATGTAAAAGGTCACACCGGTGAAGCTATATATGTTTTAGGTCCAGAGGCTAAAGTGATCGGAATGGATACAGATGGAAACTGTTTAGAAGTTATATGGGGGAGTGATTTAGGTAGAACTCACAACAAGAAAAAAGATAAGTTAGTGCCGAAGGCTTTAACAATTGGAACAATTGGTACAAACGATCACCTCCTAATTACATCTATGGAAATATGGTGCTCAAATTATAAAAATAGAAAGAAATGTAGAAGTAATAAATTCTTTAGGTTTGATTTAAAATTGTATTCAAAGAATTTAACAACTGGTGACGTTCAATTATTTTCTTTAGATAGCAAATATAGAGAAGCTCTTCAGCATGCTACCTCAATGACAATAGATAGTAATGGCGAATATTTATATTCATCTGCTAATGGATTTATATACAGAACGAAATTAAAAAAAGAGGGTAATAATTATAGTTTAGAGGGAGCAGTTTATAAATTTGATAATACAGGAGACTCAAGTTATAACTCAGCCACTCAGATAGAAATTGATCCTCAGGACTCAAATGTAATGTATGTGACAAGTGAAAGCTCAAGCTCACTTCAAAAGCTTACAATTTCAAGTGATAAAAATACTTTAACAGAAAGTATTATAATTGGTGGTGCTGACGACAGTGATCAAACACCTTCTGGTGCTGCTGATGAAAATGAGAGTTCATTAATTAATATGTTAAAAACAAGGGCCTTGTTTGTTGGTGAAGATAGAGTTTGGACTGCTGGTGAGAAAATTACTTTACAGGAATATAATATTAGCGAAGACAGAATTAAATGGGTTGATGAAATGGGATCTAGTAGATTTAGTAGGATTGATGGTGCGATCAGAGCTATAAGAGCAGTGGTACAAGATAGTTCTTTATTACAAGGGGCTCGTTTTGGATTTGGTGAATGGAACGCTGGAGAAATTGAGGTTAAAAGAACTGGTAATAGTTCAAGTTTATGGAAAATAAACGGTGATTATGCATGTAACTGTGAAAAAAAGAAACCAGGAATGAAGCCATGGCAAAAATGTAATCCAAATTGTAATTATTATCAATTTGGTGGATGGAAAGGCGATCATCCACTAGGAAGAACAGCTCAATGCACTAATAACTCATGTATAAGAGTGGGTATAGATAAAGATAACTCTCAACTTATAATTAATAGACTTAATTCATTAAAACCAAGGGGTATTAGATTTGGAACTGATGCTAGAGCTTTTGCGCAACTTGCATACGGTTATTACACAGACCCCAAAGTTGTGGATAGAGAGGATAAGCCATTAGCTCCTGCGTCTGAATCTGAGAGATTAGAATGCCAACAAAATTATGTAATTATAATTGGTGACGGTGAGTGGAGAAATCATGATTATGCAAAACAAAAAATAAATAATTTAAGAAAAGAAAGAGACGTTAAAACTTTGGTAATTGCCTATGGTAAAGGTATCTCAGAAAAAGGAAAGAAAAAATTTCAGGAAATTGCAATAGCAGGAACATGTGATAATGAGGATAGTTCTGATTGTAGAGATAGAATAGACGCTGAGACTCCCGGTGATTTATTAACTAAACTAAAAAGTGAAGTTGAGAGGATAGTAGCAAGTAGATTGTCATTTACAGCTCCATCAATTACAGCAGAATTGTCTGGAGAAGAAGGTGGAAGTTTATTTCAAGCCCAATTTAAATATGCATTACACGGTGAATGGGAAGGCACACTTCTTAGAAAACATATAAGAGAAGATGGAACAATTGTTGATAACATAGCAGACACACGCGTTTACAATGTTGCAAAAATAATTCAGGAACAGGCAGTAAATGAAAAAAGAAAAATTTGGACTGCATATGAAGGATTAGATTATATATCGAGCTATAATAACTTTACTGAAGATAATGCTAGCACTATTAATGGATTATTTGGTCTGTTTGGTGATGTTGTACCAAATTTTCACAACTCTTCTTCAATGTGTAAAAATGATCTTGCAAGCACTCCAGGTTTAGACACCAATGCTGATGACATAAAAGGACTAATTAATTTTGCGAGAGGAAAAGATTATTTTGCTTACGGCGGTTGCAAAAATACTAAAAAAGTAAGACCATCAGTCCTGGGAGATATTTACCACTCACAGATAGTAGAGGTTGGAAGGCCTAAAGCTAATACAAATTTCACATCTACACATCAAGAGGCATATTGGAGATATATTAATAATTATGATAATTGGGCAAGAGGTGTTACTCGAGATGATATAATGTATTTTGGTGCAAACGATGGAGCGCTTCACGCAGTAAGAACCGGTTCTGGAAGATTAAGATATGGTGGAAATATTGGTGAAGAAATCTGGGCATTTATTCCACCATTCATGGCTGCAAAATTACCCACAATAGTAAATGAAGGATTAAATAATGTTCTAGGACAAAACAGAGGGGGTACTAATGCAATCTTTACGGTGGACGGATCACCAGTTGTTCATGATGTATACATACAAGGATTTAAAGTTGTCAATGATGGTGAGGGTTCTTCTATTGTGAGAGAAGATGCAAAAAATTGGCATACAATTTTATTCATACCATATGGAAGAGGTGGACCTGGGTTCTCTGTTTTAGATATTACAAAACCAGATAATCCTATTCACATGTATTCAATTTACAATGATAGAGCTAATTCAAGAGTTTTACATGCAAATGTAAATGGAGCGATTAGTTCTTATGATTACACGAGTAAAAATTTAAGGATAGACGAGTCTGAGGAAGCTATTAATGCAAGAAAAATAGAGCAAGATGCACGTGATGCAGATATAGCGCTAGATGCAAATGGAGATAATTATACTAATAGAGATACAAAATCTACATGTATGTCAAACTCTGATGTAGGAACAAATTTAAAATTTCATAATGCTACCTATGATCAAGGTAGTGCATGTTACGCAGGATTAACATTTACTTTTGTAACTGATGCTTTAGATAATATTGATCCAATAGTTGCATCTGATTTTACTGTAATTTATGAAAAAGATGGAACAACTACAGAGGTTCCTGTTGCTGGCATTAATAAACAAGGTAGTGAAGTTGAATTTACATTCTCTTCTGAGATGGTTTATAATGCAAGTACTGGCTTAACTTCAGATAAAGAAGATGTTCCTTTCACAATTATGTTACCTGCTGCATTAGATATGGACGAAACCCAGTATGACTATTCTAAGCTTGGTGAGACTTGGTCAACTCCAAGAATAATAAGAATGCCAACAAGTAAAGACAGTTCTTTAGATGATGATAATTATGTAGCTGTTTTACCTGGTGGCTTTGGTACCACTGATGGTATTGGCTCTGCTGTGTTTTTAGTTGATCTTGAGGATCCAGCCAATAATGGAGGAGCTATCTTTGGGTCGGATCAAAATTTAGGTCCAATTAAAATTGTTGATGTACCAGGCAATGGTATAACTAATTCTATCACTGGTAATCCTGTTGTTGTAACTCCTGATACATTTAGAGGTGTGCCTTGGAGAGGTGCTATGGTTTATGTAAATGATTTAGAGGGAAAAATTACTAAGATCAATTTAACAAATCAGCAAAAGGATATCGAAGAAATTGATATTTTTGATCAAAGAACCATATTTGATTTAAAAGCAAACAATATAAACCAAAGAGTAAGTTACTTTGGTATGGAAGCTGCATATGGTCAAAGCACAAGAAATTTATGGTTGTTCGGTGGAACAGGTGATTTTAGAGATGTTGGTTCTAGAATAGCTGGTATGGATAACTTATTGTATGGTATTAGAGATGTAGACTTTCCAAACTTTTATCATGGTGAAATTGCAGTCCCAGCAGCAGACTCTGCAGATGAAAATGGAAATTCAAATTTTGAAAGAGTAGCTCTTCAAGCAGTTGCAAATGCACCTAATGTTGATGATAAAAACCCAGATGCAGCTGATTGTGGTTATACAAGAGTTAGAAACAGAGCGGAGAAGTGTCCTGGGGCAGGAAGGGTTGGATGGATATTTAAACTCGATGACCCAGAATTAAATAAAAATCCAAACGGAGATAATAATAATAGATTTAGAAAGGCAACCGCAATACCAACTATTTTTGGTGGAACAGTTTACTATCCTGTTTATGAACCACCACCAAAAGGAGATATAACATGTAGTGTTGGTAAGGCATTCATTTGTGCTGCAGATGATGAGTGCGGTATTAACCAAGCAGAAAAAATTCAGTTTGCAGAAAAAAATGTTAGAGTTGAAAGTGAATTTGATGAAAGTGCAGGATGTTTTTATTTACAAAGAGGAATACTTTCGCAATTTGTTATCTCAGGTAATAAATTATTTGCTAACGTAACAACAGAGTCAGATGATCAAGCAGATACCTTAGTAACCTTGCTAGGAAGTGATAAAGATATTCAAGTGTATAGAGGCAGTTGGCAAGAAAACTTTTAATTAAAGTTAGTTAATAAGCATTAAGAAATTAAAATTCTATTTCTCTTAGATCATATGTTTCACAAAAATATAGAGTGTTATGCCAAGAACAATATATGGACCAAATGGTATTTGAGAAGATAAGTTCTTAGATTTGTTGACCAATGATGGTAATGAAAATCCTAAAGCAATAATTGAGGATAAAAATAATACAAAAGGTATTGAAACCCAGCCAAACCAAAATCCAATTGCAGATAATAGTTTAGCATCACCTAAACCCATACCCTCTTTATTTTTAATTTTTTTATATGCAAAAATAATTAACCATATAATCAAATATCCAAGAACACCTCCAATTAATGAATTGATATAGTTTGGAAATAAAAAATTATCTAGATTAGGATCGAATGATTTTATAAAACCAATAAACATTAATGGAAATGTTAAAGAGTTTGGAATAATGAAATGTTTTAGATCAATAAAGAAGATAATAATAAAAAAAACACTTAGTATTACTAGTAATAATGAGGTGATGCTAATTCCATAGAAATAATATATAATAGTAAATGAAATTGCAGTTATTAGTTCTACAATAAAATATTGAAAGCTAATTTTGTAGTCACAGTTTCTGCACTTTCTTTTTAATAATAAAAAGGAGATTAAAGGAATATTATCGAACCATTTGATTGTTTTTTGACAACTAGGGCAAAAAGATCGAGTAAATATAACACTTTTATCCATGGGTAAACGATGGATACAAACGTTAGAAAAACTACCCCAGATGCAGCCTAAAACAAAAAATAGTACGAAAAACACTAATTAAATTTTAAATTGGGAGGCAATATTAATAATTCCGTCAATACAGTATTGAATAAGCACAACAGCGTCTTGCAAATGTATGTAAAGACCAGGAGTATTAATTATGATTTCCATAAAGGTTTAAATTATCAAAAAAAAAGTGTAATTCCAAATACAAAAATGTTTTTTAGACAAAAAAAAATTGAGCCAAACAAAGAAAACATAGCCTTAAATGAAGATTTAGCAATTATTACAAAAATGAATCAAGAGTTTGCAACATCTCTTGATTTAAAAGAAACTTTACAAACTGCTCTAGAAGTAATTATAAAAAGAATTGATGCACAGGCTGCAAATATTTTTTTAATTGATGAAAAGAAACAAGTTTTTCAATGTATCGCTTCGAAATATCAATCGTATCTGGATGAATATGAAATACCTTTAACACAAGGTGTAATGGGTAAAGCAGTTTTACAAAAAAAATGTATAAGAGTTGGAAACGTTCGAAAAGATGTAAGAGAAATTGCAGAATTTTATTTTGATTTAGATAACAAAACTAATTTTACAACATATTCTGTTTTATGTTCACCACTCATTGCAGCAAATGAATGTATTGGAGTAATTCATTGTTTAAATAAAAAAAGTAATTCAAAATTATTTGAGGAGAACGATAGAAAATTATTAGAAACTTTATCAGCACCTGCAGCATTAGCAATTAGAAATGCAAAGATGGCAAAAGAACTCGTTGATAAAAATAGAATTCAAAAAGAAATAGAGATTGTCGGTGAAATACAAAAAACTTTATTATCAAAAAACAAAAAAGAAAATTTTCCTATTGCTGGAATAAATATTCCGGCAAAGATTGTATCAGGAGACTTCTATAATTTTTCTGACTTAGGAGATGGAAAGTTTGGTTTTGGTGTTGCAGATGTTTCTGGTAAAGGAATTAAATCTTCTTTGTTGATGTCTAAAGCATCAAGTTTGTATAGATGTCTTAGTAAAACAATTTATTCTGCATCCGACTTGCTAGATCTTTTAAATAAAGAAATTTGTGAAACAACATCACGTGGGATGTTTGTTACAATGTTAATTGGAATTTATGATAGCAAAAAAAATGAATTACTTTTATCAAATGCAGGTCACGAACCTCCACTTATCTTTTCTAGGGATGGAAAATTTTCTAATCATACAGAAGCAGGACCACCTTTAGGTATAATGTCAAAAATAAAATATAAAGAAACAAAAATTAACTTTGCAAACAGCTCAATGTATGTTTTCACCGATGGAATTACTGAAATTAAAGATCCTAATGGAGAAATGTTAGGTGCAGATGGTTTTCAAAATTATATTATTAAACATAAAGACAAACCAAATCATGAAAGATTGAAAATAATTGTTGAAGATATAATTAAATCAGGAAAAATTCAGAAAGATGATCTAACAATTCTCGTTGTTGATGGAAATTAGTAGAAATGTTAGGTGCAGATAGTTTTCAAAATTAAATTATTAAACATAAAGACAAACTAAATCATAAAAAATTAAAAATAATTTTTAAAAAAATAATTTAAACAAGGAAAAGTTAGAAAGATTGCTAAACAAAAATTATTTTGATAAAAATTAATTGAAATTCAGAAAAAATTTAAAAATTCACCTCAAATTAGAAAAAAAATATCAATTTTGAATTGAATTTTTGAGTTTTTTTGAATTTAATCCTAAAATTTCATCTTTAAGGAGTGTTCCGATGATAAAAGTTATAAAAAATTTTTATCCTTTCTTATCTCTAACACAAAGATTTTTTACTCTAACACAAAAAAAATGAAAATTATCAAGAATCTAAAAAATGTTGAAAATACTATCTTTTTTAAATTTTGATCAATTTTTATAACTCTAACACAATTCTAAAAAATTTAATTGTGTTAGAGTCAAATTCAATTGTCTTAAAATTTATAAAATAATATTGCAAATGCCATTTTAGCAAAAATGGCTAATTTGTTAGCTTTTTTGACATTTGAAATAAATTTTTTTAGTCCTAAGTAAGTTTGTGTTGGACAATATTATATTTTGTGTTAGAGTTTTAGAAAAATTGTGTTAGAGAATTAAAAATTTTGAAAAATTATGGATGATAAAGAGAAAGAAAAATTTGGTGTCATTATAGACAAACAGAATCAATCTGAGAGTGAACAACCAAAAGTTGAAGAAAAATCTCCAGAAAATAAAAATATTGAGAATGAACAACCAAAAGTTGAGGAAAAATCTCCAGAAAATGAAAATTTAAAAACTGGAAACGAAAATATTGATGTTTCAGACGTTAAACAAGTTGAAAATGAAAATAAAACCGAAAACATCCCACAAAATCAAGATCAATCTTCTGATAATGATGCAAATGATAATTTATCCTCGGCTGAACCGGCAAATTTAAATGAAAATATTAATAATAATGAAAACAATGATGCTGAACTAACGAATAAAGAAAATAATACTGAAGAAGAAAAGAAAGACCACCAAGTAATCCATAAAAAAGATGGAAGATTACATATTTATGTAAGACAAGATAAGTACAAAGGGGAGCTTAAATCTAAAAATTGGGTGGGAAGAATTTATTTAGACGGCAAACAAAAAATTTTCTCCTCAGGAACGCCAAATTTAGACGATGCAATACCAATTTTAGAAAAATGGTTTGATGATTTACACGCTCAAAAAGAAAAAGAACAAAATAACAATGACCAAACTGAAAGTAGTGACAAAACAAAAATTGAAAACACACAATCAGAACAAATTAAAGAAACTATTTCTCCAAATATTGAAACAACAACTTTACAAAATGAAAATAATCAAAGTTTAAAAAATAATTTAGAAAATAATTCTACAATTAATCAAAATAACCAAAACGAAGATCAAAAATCTAATATTACGACAAGCTTATTAAATAAATTAAAAAGTATAAAATTAAAAAAACCTGAGTTTGGAAAAAAAGATTCTATTAAACTATCTGGTGGTAAATCAATATCAGATATTAAAAATAAACTTGGTGGTTTCTTTAAATCTAAAATTGGAAAATCTTCTGTTCAAGGCGAAGAAATTGTTGGAGTAGAACTTACTAATAAAGAAATAAGACTTGCCCAAATAACTTCAAACAAAGCAAATCAGTGGATACTTGAAAAATTTTATACTCACAAAGTTGATTTACCTGAAGATGCATCAGTATTAGATAATGCAGATAAAATGGGTGAAGAATTATCTCTTGCAATACAAAAATCAAAAATTACAACACCAAACGCTGCAATTGCAATACCAGTTACTAGCGCAATTATAAGAGTTGTAACTGCTCCACTAATGACAGACGAAGAATTACAAAAAGCAATAGATACAAATTCATTATGGGAAAATTTGGTTCAACTAACCGATAACTTAGACGATTATTCAATATTCCATCAAGTGATTAATAAAAACGATAAAGAAAATACTATGGATATTTTATTCGTAGCTTCAAAATTAGCAGATATTAATAATTACACATCTATTATAAAAAGAAGTAGCTTAAATCCTGTTATAATCGATGTAAAATGTTTTGCACTTAAGTCTGCTGTTGACCAAATAAATCAAATTTCGAAAAATGCTGAGGATGCTAATTTAACAGCAGTTCTAGAATTTGGATTAGATGAAAATTATTTAATGATATTATATGAAAATAACCCAATAATTACTGACATTTTTATAAGAAACCAAGATAGAGAAATTTTACAAAATTCACAAGACCAAGAGGAGAAAGAGGCCTTAGTAAGAAGATTTATTACTCAAGTTAAACAAGCAGTGCAAGATTTTGAGACAAAATATGAAAAAAGAATAAGAAATATAAAAGTAGTTTCTGATTTAGTTAATGTAGAAGATTATTTATCTACTTTTAGAAAAAGTATGGCCAATGTTGGCTTCAATTTGTTTGATCCAATAGATGGATTAAAAATTCCACAACAAAATGTTGAGTCAACAAATCTACAAAATAGATCTTATTTATCTACAGTAATAGGTCTTGCTTTCAGAAAATTAGATGTGTTTGGTTATTATAAATTTGTAACAGCAGTGAAAAACATCAACCTTCTTCCTGACAGAGCAGGAATGATAAAACAGAAAAAAATGAAAGCATTTTCTAAATTTGCTTTTAAAGGAGTAGCAGGTGCAGTTCTTACAATTTATACTTTATTATTCGGTTTATCGTTTTGGCAAATTTATTCTTACAATTCGAAATTACAAGATTATGACAAAATTGTAAAAGAACATAAAATAACAGTAAAACAAAAAAAGAAATTTAGTAAAGAGTTAGGAGTAATGACTAAAACATTGCAACTAAGTAAAACTCTTAAATCAAACAAAAGTTTAAGTTATAGATACTTAGCACAGATAGCAATGAGCGTACCAAAAAGAGTAAAATTCAGATCTGTACAATATGATGGAAAGAAATCTATTATTCTTCTAGGCTCTGCTGCAACTGATCAAGATATATTAAAATTAATAAATAATTTAAATTCTCAAAAGTTAGTCCAACAAGCATCTTTGGGTTCTATGAATTTACCTAAGTCAAGAGCTGGATCTAATGCAAGAAAGGGATTTAAAATTTTAGTGAAGGTAAAAGGATAAATTTTATGGATTTAAAAAATATTGATTTGAAAAATATTAAGCTTGATGAACTAATATCGAAAGTTAAAACTATAGAAAAAAAAGTATTAATTAAAATTGGTATTGGTGTTGGATCAGTTATTTTTTTCTTAATTATCTATTATGCTGTTTTAAATCCTATAGTTGAAAAAAAGAAAATTCAATTAGAGGACATGAATGTAAAAAAAACAGAGATTACAAAATTCACTAATGAGATTATATCAATTAAGAAGAAGATTAAAAAAGTAAAACCGGAATATGAAAATTACTCAACACTTTTCCACTCAAAAGCAGAAGTTGAGGGCCTTTACCAAACGTTAAGTGAATATGCATCATTGAATGGATTAGTTATTTCTAAAATTAGTAAAGGTAAGCCTCTGGCTATCACCAAGGCATCATTATCAAAAAAGAAAAAGAAAAAGAAATCAAAAAAAAAGATGCAGAAAAAAAGTATCGCTTATTACAAGATACCAGTTAATTATGAAATTAAAGGGAATTTTCTTGGATATATTAAATTTAAAAGACAAGTCTCTCTTTCTCAAAAGATGTTAAACTTTGACAAAGAATCCATAAAAGTGCTAAAAGGGGATACAACTAACGCGATAGTTGTAAAAGGAGTATTAACAATAGTGGGGTTACCAGATGAGTTTTTTTAGAAT
>Ga0208390_1000586_pt1 | contig 13203 bp, 11 predicted proteins | sample Knorr_S7_td_Surf_FD_185594 | JGI IMG/M metagenome (GOLD analysis project Ga0208390, IMG submission 185594) | Marine microbial communities from Southern Atlantic Ocean transect - Knorr_S7_td_SurfaceA_ad_6m_LV_A (SPAdes) (version 2) | ecosystem: Environmental > Aquatic > Marine > Oceanic | place...
TTTTAAAAAAAAGCACAAAACAAAAGTTTTCATTACTCACATTAGCATTTATATCCATATTTGTAATTTCCTTATCAGTTTTAGATTTTAAAATCATCAGATACACAAAAGTAGGAATAAATGAAATAGTCTATAGATCATCATTTATCGTTTCAATCCCAGAAAATTTTATAAAAAATGCTTTTTTTCAAATTAGTGACTACACAACTTTCTTTAATGATTATCAAAAAAAAAAAATTGAATTGGCGGAACTTAAATCAAATTACGTATCTAATGAAATTATAGAATATGAAAATATAGAACTTAAAGAATTAATCAATGATTATGCATCCAGCTCTAACAAATTACTAGCTAAGATAATAGTGGATCACGACAGTCCCTTTTTAAAAAGTATTATAATAAATAAAGGCAGCAAAGATAATATCAAAATTGGAACGAATATTTATGATCGTTCTTATTTAGTCGGAAGAGTAATTGAGGTTAATTATAAAACATCAAGAGTTTTATTATTATCAGACTTAAATTCAAACGTTCCCGTTACAATTGCTCCTCAAAACATTCAAGCTATAGTTACCGGCACTGGAAATGAATATGGTCAAATTAAATATATAAAATCTGGTCTTGCTGAAGATTTAATGCAAGATAGTATAGTTTATACATCTGGAACTGGCGCTATCTTTAAAAGTGGAATTCCTATTGGAAAAATACAGTCCTTTGATCAGAGTGCTACTAATGAGTATAATGTGGAGTTCTATAGTGATTTTTCACAATTAAAATATGTCTTTGCAGAGATAAGGAATAAAACTGAAATTATAAAAACAGAGAAAAGTGAAGAGGATAAAAGCGACCAAGTCAAAAATCCAATTAATGCAAAACTAGAAATTTTAGAAAATGAATTAAAGATTATTGAAGAAACTAATCAAAAATTCCAAGAGGAAAATGAAAATTTGAAAAGTAAAGTCTATGAATTAAACCTTAAATTTACGGATATGAATGATCAAATTTTGTCTCAAAAAAGGATAATTGAACAGTCAAATGTAGACATCGATGAGTTAAAATTCTTAAAATTGAATTTAGAACATGGTCATAAATGTAGAAAATCATTTTTTAATTCAAGAGGTTTTGAAGTTGGAAGTGATGAATACAAGACTTGTGTTTTAAGTAAAGGAGGATTAGATGGCTAGTTTAAGAACCAAAACCTCATTCTTGAAGTTTTATTCTTGGTTACCTATTTTGATTTTATTTATATCTGTATTAAATGAGTTTGATTTTAATTATTTGAATATTAAATATTTTTCTTTTAATTTTCCATTTATTTTAATCTTTTTCTTTACTTTAAAAGATTTTAAAAATTTTGATTATTTTTTAGTTTTTATAGCAGGATTATTTAATGACACAGTAGTTGGATTGCCATTGGGTATAAGTAGTTTATCTTATATATTAATTTGTATTGCTGCAGCTTATATAAGAAACATCACTATCAGGCCAAATCCTGTGAAAGATTGGTTTTATTTCTTGTTTATAATAAGTTTAATAAACTCTTTTAACTATTCAATTTTGACATTATTTTTTTCACTCGAGCTTAATTTGATGAACTATTTAGTTAATACTTTTTTTACATTTTTATTTTATATAATGTTTGTTACAATTTTTAAATATTACATGAAGGTTTTAGATGATTAATTCTCCAAGCGACAACGTCCAAAAACTTAATTCTATTAATAGAAGAATGTTCATAATAGGATCATTTAAATTTTTTATAATGGTAGGTATAGTAAGTAGGTTGTTTTTTTTACAAGTAAAAGAAAATAAAAAATACTTAACGCTTTCAGATAAAAATAGAATTAGAGAGTGGAAACTAGCCCCAGTTAGAGGAGAATTTCATGACTATTTTGGAAATGTAATTGCAGGTAACTTTGAAGCCTATCAACTTCACATAATTCCAGAGCAAGTTGATGATTTTAGATACGTAATTTATCGTATTAAAGATTTGTTAGAATTATCTGATGCGGAATTCAATAAAGTATTAAAGAAAAAAAAAGAGATTAAACCATGGGAAACATTAATTGTTTCAGATAATCTGAGTTGGCAAAAATTTTCAAAAATAAATAATCATTTGTATGATTTGAATGGTGTTAAACCCGTTATTTCAATTTCAAGAAATTACCCTTTTAAAGAAAATTTCACTCACTTAATTGGCTATGTTAGTCAAGCAAACCAAAATGATATTGATACAAATGAATCAATTAAAAAGAATTTTGTACCTGGTCTTAAAGTTGGAAAAATTGGCTTAGAAAAAACTTTTGAGAAAAGTCTTATTGGTACAAATGATGTTGAGAGATACGAAGTTAATGCCTATGGTAGAAGAATTAGTCAATTAGAATTTCAAAAAGGAGAAAAAGGTAAAACAATCAGACTTACCATTGATACAGAAGTTCAAAAACTAGCCAATGAATTATTAAAAGATAAGGCAGGTTCAATTTGTGTAATGGACATATATACTGGAGCAATAATAGCTATGCATTCAGGCCCATCATTTGACCCAAATCTTTTCGTTTTTGGAATAAGCCAAGATGAATGGCAATTAATCCGAAATGATCCAATGAAACCACTAGTTAATAAAACTTTACAAGGCAATTACTCGCCAGGATCAATTATTAAACCAATTGTTGCTCTTTCTGCTCTAGAGAACGGTATTATGAATACTAATTTTACGGTTAAGTGTACTGGAAAAACTGAAATGTATGGTCAGACATATCATTGTTGGAAAAAAAAGGGTCATGGATTTGTAAGTCTAAGAAATGCAATGAAACAGTCGTGTGATACATATTTTTACGAAATAGCTCGAAAACTTGGGGTAGACAGATTGAGTGAGACAGCAAAAAAATTTGGTCTAGGAGAAAAAGTTTTTGGTGAATTGTTTGAAATTGAAAAAAAAGGATTAGTCCCAAATACACAATGGAAAAAAAATGCTCTTGGCAAAGGATGGCTATTGGGAGAAACTATTATTACAGGAATAGGTCAGGGATATATTCAAACAACACCAATTCAATTATGTTTAATGACTGCTCAAATAGCTAATGGTGGATATAAAATATATCCACATATTGTTGTTAATAATGATGTTAAGGCTCAGCCATCCGACAAATATATGCCACTATATGAAAACTCAAATAATATTAAAATTGTAAAAGATGCAATGTTTGGTTCTACAAATGAAGTGATGGGAACATCATACCGTTCAAGAATTGATGATCCTAAATATCAGTTTGCTGGAAAGACGGGAACCGCACAAGTTAAAAAAATTACTGAAAGAGAAAGAGAGCTAGATCTTAAAACGTTTGAAATTCCTTATGAAGAAAGAGATCATGCTCTTTATGTAGCTTTTGGTCCATATAAAAATCCAAGATATGCTTTGAGTGTGATTGTTGAACATGGAGGAAATGGAAGTACAACAGCTGCACCCATGGCAACAAAATTATTTAAATTAATCATTGATCGTCATAAAATTAGACAGTCAATGGATGAAAAAAAATACTTAGAGATATAGATGTACCAACATTCAAGATTAATAACAAATAGATTCAGTCTTTTTCAAAAATTTAAAAATTTAGATTATATCTTATTATTTTGTATCTTATTACTAGGCTCTATTAGTTTAGCAACAATGTATTCAACAGATGGAGGTGAAGTTTTATTCCATACTAAAAGTCATTTTATTAAATTTACAATATTTACAATAATGATGTTATTAATCTCATTTATTAATATTAAATATTGGTTTGCCATTGGGTACCTTTCCTATCTAGTTGTAATTGGTTTATTAATTGGGACATATTTTTTTGGTATAACATCCTCAGGATCACAAAGATGGATTAATCTTTATTTTCTAAATCTACAGCCATCCGAATTAATGAAAATATTTATAATTTTATGTCTTGCAAAATATTTTCATAGAATGAGATTGGAAAAAGTAAATTCAATTTATACTATTTTAACTTCTTTAATTATCATTATTCTACCAATGGGCTTAGTAATTGTTCAACCTGATTTAGGAACGTCACTCTTAATTGCGATTAGTGGAATTGCGGTATTATGGTTTGCTGGTGTCAATAATAGGTATTTCATTTACACAATGATGGGTTTTATAATTGCACTCCCTTTTATAATAGCTTTTTTAAAACCATATCAAAAATTACGAGTTTTGACTTTCTTGAATCCTGATAGAGATCCTCTGGGTGCGGGCTATCAAATTATTCAATCTAAAATCGCTGTAGGTTCAGGTGGAATTTTTGGTAAGGGTTTTTTAAAAGGGACACAAAGTTATTTAGAGTTTTTACCTGAAAAACATACTGATTTTATTTTTACCCTTTTTTCTGAAGAGTTTGGTTTTGTGGGATCAGCTTTGTTGTTATTAATTTATGCAATAATTATATATAGAATCGTAGCTATTGGCGCTAGTAGTCGAAGTTATTTTGCTAAAATTTTCTGTTACAGTTTTGGTTCTGCGATTTTTGTATTTATTACAATTAACATGAGCATGGTTTTAGGCTTACTACCTATAGTAGGCTCTCCATTACCGATCATGTCTTATGGAGGATCTTCAATGTTGGCAACTATGATAGGTTTTGGAATAGTTATGAGCGCAAGAGTTCATAATCAACAATTAATTGCCTAAGTATAATTTGTCGCTTAAATATTTTTCTAAAATAACTGTATAAATTTGTATGAATAATTCTTCTAAAGTTGGGATCATTGGTGCTGGTATTCAAGGTATTTCTAATGCGTTATTTCTACAAAAAAAAGGATTTGAAGTAACGATTTTTGATAGAGATGAACCAGGAAGCCCAGCTGCTTCATATGGAAATGCAGGACATTTTTCACCCTACGCTTCATTGTCATTAAATAGAACTGACATACTCACAGATGTTCCAGCTATGCTGTTAAGTTCCACAGGTCCTTTGGCACTTAAATGGAACTATGTGCCAAAAATGATTCCGTGGTTTTTAAAATTTATATTGAATACATCAAAGAAAAAAATGATGCACACTGCAAGAAATATGCATCAAATTTTAGATTTGGCCTTACCTGCTTATGATGAATTATTTGATGAAATCAATTTAGAAAATTTAGTTGAACACAAAGGCATTTTATATATCTGGAATAACAAAGATTTAAAAAGCAGAGAACTAGAAATTAAGGTAAGAGAAGAGCTTGGAGTAAAACAACAACTAGTTACCAAAGAAGAGATACATGATTTAGAACCAAATATTAAACCGTTCTATCATGCAGGTGTTTATTATCCATATGCGCGACATGCTAGAAATCCAAAAAAAATTTTATTAAAGTTCTTTGAGCTTTTTCTTAAAAAAGGTGGCAAATTTCATAAGTCAAATATTCAAGATATAAATTTTGAAAATGAAAAACCTGTATTCGTTACTGAAAATCAAAAATATACTTTTGATAAAGCAGTCATTGCATGTGGTGCATTTTCAAAAAAATTGACAGATAATTTAGATGAAAAAATTCCTCTTGATACTGAAAGAGGCTATCACGTTCATTTTAAAGATTGTGACCATCTATTGAGTAGGCCAGTAATTTTTTCTAATAGAGGTTTTGGTATTACCCCAATGGAACAGGGCTTAAGAGTAGTGGGTACAGTAGAGTTTGGAGGTTTGGAAAATGCACTTTCAAAGTCCAGAGTTAAAAATTTGATTAATAATGCAAAATATATGCTAGATGATTTACCTGAACATGAGGATGAATGGTTAGGATTTAGACCTACATTACCAGATTTTTTGCCAGTCATGGGACCATCAAAGAATCACAAAAACGTTTTTTATTGCTTTGGCCATCATCATTTAGGATGGACATTGGGTCCAATATCTGGAAAGATTGTTTCTGGAATGATTGCTAAAGAAAACACTAATCTAAATTTAGAACCTTATAGCTCAAAAAGATTTAGTTAATTCATGCAGAATACTAAAGCATACATAATGTTGGTGTGTGCAACATTATTTTGGGCTGGCAATTTTATGATTGGTAAATTCGCATTTATCTCAAATATTCCTCCAATGTCATTGGTTTTCTTAAGATGGTCTTTAGTTTGGTTCATATTATTACCTTTTACTTACAAAGAGGTTATAAAGTACAAAGATGTAATTTTATCTAATCTACCTCTCTTATTTTTTTTGGCATTTACCAGTGTTGGTTTATTTAATTCTTTTACATATTTATCACTGGTTTACACCCAAGTAATAAATGCCTCTTTATTTAATACTGCCATTCCTGCAATTATAATTCTTCTTTGTTTTATTTTTAAGATTGAGAAAACCAATAGATATCAAATTTTAGGATTAATTATTTCTGTATTAGGCATTCTATCTATTATAACCAAACTTAATTTAGAAATCATACTTTCACTAAATTTCAATAAGGGAGATTTAATTATGATAGGAGGTGTGATTAGTTGGGGTTTGTATTCTTCTTTTCTTAAAAAAAAGAAATTTACAATACCTCTTCTTACTTTAGTTCATGTTTTGTGTACTTTTGGATTAATTTTTATATTCCCACAATTTATGTATGAATTTTCACAGGGACAAAAAGTAGATATCAATATTGATTTAATTTACATCCTATTTTTTTTAGCATTGTTTCCAAGTATAGGATCTTATTATTGTTGGGCAGGAGCGGTTTCAATTATTGGCGCTAATCGAGCAGGAATTTTCTTATCTTTAATACCTTTATTTAGCACAATAATGGCAATATCTTTTTATGGCGAACAATTTAAACTTTTTCACTTGATTGGAGCAGTTTTAATTATATTAGGTCTATTCTTATCAAATAAAGAAATAAAAAATGCTTAAAGTAGCAATACTAGATGATTATCAAAATGTCTCTCAACAATTTGTTGATCTTGAGAAATTATCAGGCAAATACGAAATTAAAATTTTTAGTGAACCATTTGAAAATGATGCAGATACTTTAGATAAATTATCAGACTTTGAAGCATTATTAATTATGAGAGAGAGAACCCCAATTACAAAAGATTTAATAGATAATTTATCCAAATTAAAATTTATTATTACCAGTGGTACAAAAAATAGTTCAATTGATCTAGAAGCTGCGAAAAAAAGAAAAATAATAGTTTGTGGAACTGAGATGAATACAAATCCAACTCCTGAGCTAACTTGGTGTTTATTATTGGGATTAGCAAAGAATTTAAAAGAGGAAATAGATAATATGTATCAAGGGTACTGGCAAACGACAGTTGGAGTTGAGTTGAAAGGTAAAATTTTAGGTTTGATTGGACTTGGTGAAGTTGGTTCGCAAGTAGCTAAAATCGGTAAAGCTTTTGGTATGCAAGTTATGGCTTGGAGTGAAAATCTTAACTTAAACAAATGTAAAGAATTAGATGTCCTTCCATGTACCAAAGAAGATTTATTAAAAAATTCTGATTTCTTATCCATACATGTTCGAGGCGGAGAGAGGTATAAGAATTGTATTACGATAAAAGAATTTGATAAAATGAAAAAAACAGCTTTTTTAATTAATACTTCACGAGGCCCTATTGTGAATGAAGATGATTTGATAATTGCATTATCAACTAATATCATAGCTGGAGCGGGACTAGATGTTTACGAAAAAGAACCCTTACCTGAAAATAATAAATTAAGGTTTTTACCAAATGCATTACTCACACCACATATTGGATATGTTACAGCAGAGAATTATAATATCTTTTATAATCAAATGATCGAAGCTCTTGAAGCTTGTGTGAATGGAAAACCAATCCGTGTAATTGAATAAAATGGACTTGTCGGTTGTCAATCACGAAGATTATTTTGCAAAAATTGGTGATGATCATAAATTTCCAATTAAAAAATTTGGTAATTTAGCTGCATACTTAAAAGAAAAAAAAATTGTAAAAGATTTTTATAAACCTTACGCCTGCTCTTTAGAAACACTTAAAAGGGCTCATTCAGAAACTTATATCAATCATATAAAGAATAAAACTTTAGATGAGAATGGAGTAAAGAAAATAGGTTTTCCTTTAGTGGATAGTGTAGTGCAAAGATCATTGGTTGCTACGGGTGGCACTGTTCTCGCCTCAAAATTAGCAATTAAAAATCGCATTGCGTGCAATACCGCTGGGGGGAGTCATCATGCAAATTTTAATGAGGGCGCAGGTTATTGTGTCTTTAATGATGTCGCAGTTGCAGCACAATATTTATTAGAACGTAATTATGCTGGTAAAATTTTGATTGTTGATCTTGACGTTCATCAAGGTAATGGAAATTCAGATATATTTAAAAATAACAAAAATGTTTTCACTTTTAGTATGCACTCAAAATCGAATTATCCTGCAAAAAAATCTAAAAGCGATCTTGATGTTGAGCTTGAGGATAATATGGAAGATGTTCAATATTTACAAATTCTTAAAGATAACCTCAACCAATTTAACAAAGAAAAATTTGATTTTGTTTTTTATATTGCAGGTGTTGATATTCATTTTAATGATCGTTTGGGGAGATTAAAAATCACAGATGAAGGAATAAGAAAAAGAGATGAAATCGTAACAGAAAATTTTTTTACAAAAGGCATTCCTTTATGTGGAGTTCTAGGCGGTGGTTATAATAAAGATTTAAACAAACTAGTTGAATTACATTCTTTTTTACATCAATCTTGTGCTAAATTAATTTAATAATGAGTAAGAAAAATCCAGATCTTACAGCTGAGCAAAAATTAGTAATGTTTGAGGATGGCACAGAACCTCCTGGATCTAGTGAATTAAATAATGAAAAAAGAGATGGATCTTATCATTGTGCTAATTGTGGAATTAGATTATTTGATGCTAAAACTAAATATGAAAGTGGTTCAGGTTGGCCGTCTTTTTATGAGCCGCTACCCAATGTTTTTGAGACCAAAACAGATCATTTAATTGGTTATGCCAGAACAGAATATCATTGTAAAAATTGTAATGCCCATCATGGACATATTTTTGATGATGGTCCAAATCCCACTGGAAAAAGATATTGCAATAACGGAATTTGTTTAGTTTTTAAACCAAAATAAAAGGTATAAATTCATTTAAAATAAAAAGAATGTTTGTTATATCGGTATTTTGAAATGAGATCTTTGCACATAAACTCAATATTAAAATCTCTAAAAATTGCGACTGTATTATTTTTAATCTTTCCTAAAATTAATGCTTTTGGAGCTGTAAGTGGATTTGTTGACAGTAAACAGGTCAACCAAAATATTCCAATGGCAATAGCCTTTAATCCAAGTGGAACTAAAATGTTTGTTGTTGGAATGAGTCAAAATAAAATTTTTGAGTTTGATTTGACCACTGGTTTTGATGTTTCAACAGCTACAAAAAATTCGAATGAGTGTTCATTTATAGGTTTAGGAGATGATGTTGTGGATATAGATTTTAATTCAGATGGAACTAAATTATTTCTTGTAGACCAACACCAAGGTGGTAATGATGAAACGATAGAAGAGTTTGACTTAAGTACTGCATATGATGTTTCATCTTGCACGCATGTGGAAGAACATTTTAAGGGTGATTTTGTTGGATCGGTTGGTATCGAATTTGATTCTAGTGGAACAAAACTTTTTATTTATCATACTGCAGGCACTGACTCGATTAAACAATATTCACTAAGTAGTCCTTATAATCTATCAAATCCAACTCTTCAAAAACAATCAACTGGAACAAGTGACAAAACCTTTCAAACTATTGAGTCTCAACCATCAGGATTTACCTTTAGTTCTGATGGCTCTAAAATGTTTATTACTGGAAAAAATAAAGATAAAGTTCAAGAATTTAATTTAAGTACGCCTTTTGATTTATCGAGTGTCTCAAGGACGAATGGTTATGATATTTCAGGTCAAATAGATGCTGTTGGTGGAGTATCATTCAGTGCTGATGGTCTTAAAATGTTTGTTTTAGATTCAGATAATGATGCTGCTAATAAAGATGTTAATGAATACAACCTTTCTTGTGGATTTGGAGTTATTAAATGTATTGATCCAACAGCAAATAAAGATGATGTTGCCTCTATAGAAACACAGTCTGAAACTACAAAAAAACTTATACAACACACCACGTTTCCGGTATTGAACCGTATGGAGTGGTTAAGACGAAACAGCGGACGAGTAAACTTAACAAATCAAAATATAAAGTTTCAATTTAATAATGAAATTTTAAATTCCTTATCACATAGTTTAATTCCTCTTTATCTCTCAAATGATAATTCAAATGATTTAACTGATCAAAATTCAAGTTGGTCTTTTTGGAGCGAAGGTACTATTAGTATTGGTAAAGTTGGTGATGACTCAGCTTCCTCGGCAAAGGACATCAATACATCCGCAATCACACTTGGTGCAGATAAAAAAGGTGAAGATAATATCATGAGAGGTATTGCATTAAGATTTGGTACTGATGATATTGATGTTGGAACTCTTGGAAGTGCACTTAATATGAACTCTTTTAGTTTAACTTTTTATTCAAGTAAACCAAAGGGAGACCAAAGATTTACAGATAACTTATTAGGTATGAGTTTTATTAATTCTAATTTAATTAATAATAGTGGTTCTGTTTCAACAGATGGTGAAAGATATGGTGAACAGTTATATGGGTCCTTAAGTTTAAGAGATACGTTTTCAAGAAACCGATTAAATTTTACCCCTAAATTAAAAATTAATTACGGCATAACTCATCTTGGAGCTTACACTGAAACTGGATCTTCTGGATTAAATTTAGAATATAAGGATCAATATATTGGAAATTTTACATCTTCATTAGGAACAAGTTTAGATAATACTTATGATTTTGAAGCTGGATCTTTTGTTCCATATTTTGATTTTGAATATTATGCGGATATGAGTCCGGCCTCAAAACAAAGATTCTCTTATGAGTCTAATGGTGAGAGTTTTACTTTAGAAAATATTCAAAGTTCTACTCATAATTTTATGAGCGGTATTGGATTTGATTTTATCTCAGATAATGGACTAACTTTAATGACCAAATACAACAGGGACCAATCCCGAAATAACAAAAATGATAGTTTTATAATTGCTTTAGATTATAGAGGCTCTCAAAGATCTTCTTATGCTATGTCTTTTCAAGACAGTTCAGCAAAATTTTCAAATGAAAATAAATTTGATAACTTTAAAATGAATATTGATAGTCATTATGATTTTTTTAAAGAAGATCCAGACTATGGGTTATTTATAAATATATCTAATATAAATTAAATTGAGTAAGATAAAAATAATTTTTTATTTAATCTTGATATTTGTTGTTTACAAAGGCTTTGTGGCTATAAAAGACTTTGAAGTAGGTGTTGGAGATCGGGTAGCTGAAATTGAGGAGAAGGCTGAATTTGAAAGGGAAGGTGAAGTTATTGGTTTGATGATGTACTTAGGTGATCCACTTGAGTTAAAAGAGCATTTATTTACTGAGAGTAGATCTAAATGTTTAGAATTAAAAAAGATTGCTGAAGAAAGTTCGAATGCTTATTATGAATGTGCACAAGTAAATGCCGTGCTAAAAGGAAAAAAAATTGTCAGTATTATCAATGAAATTGAGGTTTTTAATTGATAATTAAATATATTACTTTTCTAATAGGAATTATTTGGTCTTACTCAATAATAAGAACTCAGTCAATTTTTAGTAAAAAAGCTGGTTTAATTTTTAAATTATTTATATCTAAAGTTTCTTGGCTAACCTTGATTGCAGCTTGTTATTTTGGTTATAAAAACTTTTCAATGCAATACACAATTATTGGAATTGCAAGTGGAATAATTCTTGTTCATCTTGGTTTTTATTTTCTTAAAAAATTACTTACTTCAAAATTTAGTGAAAAAAATCTTCAAATAACGAAATCTTTTTTCGAATACACTTTAATAATGTGGGTAATTTATTATATATTTTTCTAGTTAGAATTTTCTCAATAAATTAATAGATGCCTCATCAAATTCTTCAGGTCTCATAGCATTGTTAGTTAATTTAAAATCAATCAAATAATCGTTTATTTTTTTACTTAAAACATAATTTGATTTTAAATTATCTTCACCAGTTATTGAAAAAGCATAATTCGTTTCTTTATTGGGCAAATATCCTATTGCAATATGAACTTTATCGGTATGACCTGAGCCTAGAGCTTGATTACGCTCATAAATTAAAAAGAGACTAAAATTATCTTGCAGCACTATATCTAAACCAATTTCTCCATTAATATTGTGCAGCGCACCAGAGTGTAAGGTGTCGCTAAAACTTACGCTGTTATCACCTGTATAAGTGTATTTGAAATTTGAGGAACGATCTATATCGATAACGTATTCAATTTTACCATGTCTTTTTAAAGTATATTCATCATCAGACAAATCTTGAACTGCAGCAAATCCTGCTCTAATTTTTTTTGTTCGAAGATGTTGTTTTTCTACATCTATACCACCTGTACCAACTTCTTTATAGGATCCTAAAATAGTGTGACCAATGTCAAATCTTCCAGAAGGAATAAAAGTCAAATTATCTTTTTTAATTTCATCTTTTACTCTTATAGTTCCATATATCTGTTTTCCTGTTCTATTAGCAGTTAACTTTTTACTATCTAGAACAGTCAATAAGTCCGACTTTAATTTTCCAATCCCAATAAAAGTATCAAGAAATTGAGTATTATCTTCTATTGGGGTGGTTGAATAATAAGTGATATTAAATGTATCCGTATCTAAATTGCTTCCACCAGTTCCAACATCGACATTATTTCTACCAACTCTAAATGCTAAGCCTTGTATACCATTTTCTTCAGTAAATTTATCTGCACCAAAGGTAATAGCATCTGTATCAATTTTTTTGGTTGATGAAATACTAGTATCTCCAATTTTTCCAATCGCAATACTGCCTTCACTCCAATAAAATACATCTTCATCTTTATTTTTTTTCCTCATTTTTGAAGCAGAGGCTTTAACTACTTCAGTTAAAGATGCTAATCTTTGATTGGTAAAATTAATATCAATATTTAAATTTGTTAAATTTTGTTTGTCTTTATTTCTTCTTATCCACTTTAAACGATTAAGCGCACTATCAGTTGCATGATCAATAGTTCTTTTGGCAATTTCTATTTGAGCTAATGCCATTCCAGTTCGATCACTGTTATCTGTAATTGGAGGACATTTGCCTGCAAAAAGATT
>Ga0208390_1000589_pt1 | contig 13159 bp, 15 predicted proteins | sample Knorr_S7_td_Surf_FD_185594 | JGI IMG/M metagenome (GOLD analysis project Ga0208390, IMG submission 185594) | Marine microbial communities from Southern Atlantic Ocean transect - Knorr_S7_td_SurfaceA_ad_6m_LV_A (SPAdes) (version 2) | ecosystem: Environmental > Aquatic > Marine > Oceanic | place...
TTAATGGTAAGAGCTAACGGAGATACGCTTGCTTTTTCTCCACCTTTAATAATTAAAGAAAATCAGGTCGATGAAATGTTTACGAAAGTAAAAAAAGCCTTAGAACAAGTAGACTAAAAACGTCCCCACTACAACCATACCCTGTTTCAAAAATACCACTTGGTTGATAAAAACCACATTTGCTTACCAATCTTTATATAAAGACTATTTCTGGAAAAATAATTTTATAAAAACAATACAAATAATATTGAAATCTTACTCTTATCCATGTCAGTAATATAATTGCTTGACTAGTCATTGTAATATTATTACATATTTTAGTTAAATTATTTTTAAATATTTAATAATGAAAAACATATCAACTTTAATTAAAGGTTTCTTTGTTGGAAAATTCTAATCAAGTACCAGTAACAGTCTTAACAGGATTTCTTGGAGCAGGAAAAACAACTCTTTTAAATCGAATTTTAACAGAACAACACGGTAAAAAATATGCTGTGATTGTTAATGAATTTGGCGAACAAGGGATTGATAATGATCTAGTCGTTGATGCCGATGAGGAGGTTTTTGAGATGAATAACGGTTGCATATGTTGCACTGTTAGAGGTGATTTAATTCGTATTTTAAGTGGACTAATGAAACGGGCCGATAAACTAGATGCAATAATAGTAGAAACCACAGGGTTAGCTGATCCTGCCCCCGTTGCTCAAACATTTTTTGTTGACCAAGACGTTGCTGATCGAACTAAGTTAGATGCAATAGTTACTGTTGCTGACGCTGTTCATTTAAGTACACAATTGACAGATCATCATGAAGCAGAGGAACAAATTGCATTTGCAGATGTGGTATTGCTAAACAAAATAGATCTTGTTGATGAGAGCGGATTAAAAGTTGTGAAAGAAAGAATTAAAAAAATTAATCCTTTTGCTAAGGTTATCCACACAACAAAATGTAGTGCTCCTTTAAATGAAATTCTTGATCTAGATGCATTCAATTTAAAACGAGTTTTAGAGGTAGAACCTGACTTTCTTACATCAGACCATGACCATGAACATGATGATGATGTTACAAGTTTGTCCTTTGTCTCTGAAGCACCTTTGGATATGGAAAAATTTCAAGAGTGGTTTAGCAAATTATTACAAACAAAGGGCCAAGACATTTTAAGATCAAAAGGTATTCTGGACTTTAAAGGAGAAAGTGATCGATATGTATTTCAAGGTGTGCATATGTTGATGGATGCCTCAAAAATGGATAAATGGCCAGACGGAAAAGAGCGAAGTTCTCGAATTGTTTTCATTGGTAGAAATCTTGAAAGTATGAATTTAAAAGAAGGATTTGAAAACTGCAAATCAGCATGAAAGCTGATCCAAAAAAATTCCAAGAATTAAATAAAACTAAATTTGAACAAAGAGGGAAAATATTTAATTTTGGTATCCCAATAACTAATGCTGTTTCAATAGGAAACTCTATAGCAGTCGGTTTTGGAGATGGTACTGTAAGAATATTTAACTCTGAAAAAAGTTCTGATCCAATTAAAGCTCACAAAAATATTGTTTTATGCATGTCCAAAGACGGTGATCATATTTTAACAGGTGGGGATGATGGTCGGTTTTTAAAAATTTCACTTGATGGAGAGATTAATGAAATTGGAAACTTTGGTTCCCGTTGGGTTGATCATGTAACCGCAAATAATGGAAGTTTAGTTTGTACATCTGGGAAGATTGTATATCTCTGGGCACCAGATAAAAAAGTGCCAAAATTGTTTGAGCATGAAAGTACCATTGGAGGAGTTGCATTCGATATAAAAGGAAGAAGAATGGCGGTTTCTAGATATGGAGGAGTAACTCTTTGGAAAAAAGATTATAGTAATAAATGGAAATCATCAGACTTAATTTGGAAGGGCTCTCACAATAAAGTAATTTTTAGCCCTGATGGGAAATACTTGGTGACATCTATGCAGGAAAACCGTCTACATTTTTGGCGCTTAAAAGATAAATTTAGTGCAGGAATGTCAGGATATGGAACAAAAGTTAATAGTTTTGCATTTGCACATGACTCAAAATATTTAGCAACCTCGGGTGCAGAATATACAGTTTGTTGGCCTTTTGATGGGGATGGACCAGAGGGTCGTGAACCAATTTGTTTTCCATATTTAGGAAAAAAACTAGTCAAATGTGTAGAACCATTTCCCAATGAAAATGCAATTTTTACTGGTTTTAGTGATGGCTCAGTTTTTTTGTCTCAAATAGAAAATTTAGATAATACAATTATCATTCGAAGTTCTACTAGCTCTGAGGTCTCAGCTATAGCAGTAACTAATGATTGTTCAAATTTATTGATTGGTGATATGGGGGGAAATATTTTATGGACATCGATATGGGATGATGAGGGAAATAATTAATGTTTAACAAAAAAAAACCAAATGTAGAGGCTATAAGAAATTTAAAAAATTTATTTACTAAGAAATTTAAATTAACAGAAAGTACAATTTTAAATGTTGCAGAGCTTAATTGTCATGAACCCGGTTGCCCACCTACAGAAACTGTAATAACAGCTAGAACAAAGGATAAACTAACAAATATTTGGCGCATACATAAACCTATAGAGGAGATATTAGAGTCTGATATTAATTTATTAGATTAATTCCTAAATTTAATTGATTAAAAAATACAAATTATCAAGCCTGTAGTTACTGCTGAAAATAATAAAAATGGGGCGTCTAAGTGTGTAACTAAAAATTCACAATACATCGCTTTAAATTAAAGCAATAATACAGTAAGCCTTTTAAAATGCAAAAATACATATCAGAGTTTATAGGAACATTTATTTTATTAGTATCTATCGTAGGTTCTGGAATTGCAGGTCAACAATATACAAATGATCAAATGGTTATTTTGGTTAGTCATGCTGTTGTCATAGGTCTAACACTTATTTTTATAATTGGAATATTTGCTAATTTTTCTGGAGCACATTTTAATCCTATTGTTTCAATTTTGTTTTTCTTACAAAAAGAGCTAAGCGTAAAAGATCTATGTCTATATATTTCAATACAAATTACTGCAGCTATACTAGGAACATTTTTTGCAAATTATATTTTTGGTTTAAGCATTGTAGAAATCTCCTCAAATATTAGAAGTGGAACAAATATTTATATTTCAGAGATTTTTGCTTCCTTTGGACTACTGATGGTTATTTTGCTATCAAAAGTAGGTGGTAAAAATATTGTTGCCTTTAATGTTGGTATTTACATCACAGCTGCAATAATTTTTACATCCTCGGCTAGTTTTGCAAATCCTGCCGTATCGATTGCTAGAATTTTTACTGAGTCATTTGCGGGGATTAATCCCTCAACCGTAATATTTTTTATTGGCTCCCAAGTAATAGGTATGTTTGGGGCATACTTTTTATATAAATACCTATTTAAAACTAAATAATATCAATCTTTTTTTAATTATAAACAGAGACAATTCGTTATGTTGACTTACTAACAGGTTAAATTTTAATAGCCTTAAATTTATTTAAGTAGGAGAGAAAAATGAGCGAAGCCAAATGTCCCGTTGCTCACGGAGCTAATTCAAACATGGAGAAGTCATCAACTGATTGGTGGCCTAAAAATCTAAATCTAGATATTCTCCATCAACATGATCAGAAAACAAAACCATTTAATGGTTCTTATAATTACCGAGAAGAAGTAAAAAAATTAGATTTTAAAGCATTAGAAGCTGACATGCATAAATTGATGAAAGAAAGTCAAGATTGGTGGCCAGCTGATTGGGGTACATACGCTGGTTTGATGGTAAGACTTGCTTGGCATTCTGCTGGAACCTACAGAACTGCTGATGGACGTGGCGGTGGTGGGACTGGTGATCATCGATTTGCTCCTTTGAACTCTTGGCCTGATAATACTAATTTAGATAAAGCCAGAAGACTTTTATGGCCCATTAAAAAAAAATATGGAAACAAGATAAGTTGGGCTGATCTGATGATTTTAGCCGGTAACATTGGTTATGAGTCAACTGGATTTAAAACTTTTGGTTTTTCTTACGGACGAGAGGATATTTGGCATCCAAATAAAGATATTTATTGGGGACCAGAGACAGAAGCTTTAGCAACAAACAGACACTCTGACAAAGAGGATGCTTCCTCTTTGGAGAGTCCGCTAGCTGCAAATCATATGGCCTTAATTTATGTTAACCCAGAGGGGTTTGAAGGTAATCCAGATCCTTTAAAAACTGCTCAGCATATTAGAGAAACATTTGCAAGAATGGCTATGAATGATGAGGAAACTGTTGCTCTTACTGCGGGTGGTCACACAATTGGTAAAAGCCACGGCAATGGTAATGGAGATAATCTTGAAGCTGAACCTGAAGGTGCTGCAATTAAAGAACAAGGTCTTGGTTGGATGAATAATACCTCGCGAGGAGTGGGTAGAGATACCGTAACCTCTGGTATTGAGGGTGCGTGGACAACTGAGCCAACAAAATTTGATAACGGATATTTTGATATGCTATTTAAATATGATTGGGAGCTAAAGAAAAGCCCTGCAGGAGCATGGCAGTATGAGCCTGTAAATATTAAAGAAGAAGATAAGCCTGTGGATGTTGAAGATCCCTCAATTAGATATAACCCGATTATGACGGATGCTGATATGGCAATGATCAAAGATCCTATTTATTTAGAAATATCTAAAAAGTTTCGTGAAGATCATGAATATTTTTGTGATGCGTTTGCCAGAGCTTGGTTCAAACTAACTCATAGAGATATGGGTCCAAGATCAAGATACATAGGTCATGATCTTCCAAATGAAGATTTAATTTGGCAAGATCCAGTTCCTTCTGGATCTGTTAGCTATGATATAGAAAGCCTAAAAGAAAAAATCAAAAATAGTGATTTAACTGTTCAAGAGCTAGTCTCAACTGCGTGGGATAGCGCAAGAACATACAGAGGATCTGACTTAAGAGGTGGAGCAAACGGAGCAAGAATTAGATTTTCTCCTCAAAAAGACTGGAAGGGTAATGAACCTCAAAGATTATCAAAAGTATTAGGTGTGCTAGAACCTTTGGCAAAAGAAGCTGGAGCAAGTATTGCTGACACCATTGTATTAGCTGGAAATGTTGGTCTTGAAAAAGCTATTGAATCCGCTGGATTTACCGTACCTGTTCCTTTTAGTCCAGGAAGAGGAGATGCTTCTGATGATATGACTGACTCTGAGTCTTTCTCACAGCTGGAACCGATACATGACGGATTCAGGAATTGGCAAAAAGATAACTACGAAGTAAGAGGGGAAGAGTTGTTACTTGATCGAGCTCATTTACTGGGTCTAACTGCAGTTGAAATGACTGTGCTAGTTGGAGGAATGAGAGCTATGGGAGCTAACTATGGTGAAAATAAACATGGTGTTTTTACTAATCAGGTAGGAGCTTTAACGACTGACTTTTTTGTTAACCTAGTTGATATGGGCAATAAATGGAAAGCCTCAAATGGGCACTATGAAGTAATCGATCGCAAAACAAATGATGTTAAATGGACAGCAACCTCAACAGATCTTGTATTTGGATCAAATTCTATACTTAGATCTTATGCGGAGGTTTATGCACAAGATGACAACAAAGAAAAATTTGTTATCGATTTTGTAAAAGCTTGGAACAAGGTGATGAATGCCGATAGATTTGAATTGAACAATAATTAATTAATGTTCAATTATGGTAATATCCAGCTCAAGGTTTGTGGTATTACAGATCAAAAATCGTTAGAGGTAATACAAAAGTATTCAGTAAGAACAGTGGGCCTTGTAAGTAATTACTTATACGGCCCCAATACACTATCTACTGAAGAAATTCATAACCTTACAATTGCTTGCTACAATTTAAAATTAAATCCAATTCTATTGATTGGCAATATTCATATGCCAAAAATAATCGACATTATAAAACAATTAGAGATAAAGGAAGTATGTGTATCTAATCAATACAAGATTGAGGATATCGAATTACTAAATAATTCTACGAATTCAAAAATATCAATTTCAATAAATTACGAAAATTTTGATTATAATTTTTTTGAGCAAATCAAAAATAATGTTAGTAGTTTTTATTATGATCTTAATATTTACAGAAAAGATGTAATTGAGAAAAAATCTCTAATGGAGTGTGAGAGTCAAATTAATCAACTTAAGAGTTTTGCAAAGCCTTTATATCTTGGTGGAGGTATTAATATTAGTAATGTCAAAGAGGCAATTAAAACTATATCTCCACACGGAATTGATATATCGACAGGGTTAAAAAAATCAAACAGCGTAGATGAAGAAAAGCTTAAAAAAATTCTTGATAATCTTGGGTTTGACGAGATTTCTTAACGATAAACCTCTCCTCTAAATTATTAAAAAGGCTTTTATAAGAATTATGGGTTTTTAAATCTATAAAATCTGGGTTTAAATCTAAGATAGGTTGTATCACAAAATCTCTTAAATGAGAGGATGTGTGAGGAATAGATATTAGGTGGTTTTTGATTTTCAAGTTTTCAAATTGAATAAGATCGAGATCTATTTTTCTTGGCCCATTAGTTACAATTTTATTTTTTTTAATTTGTTTTTCCACAAAACACATTTTTATAAATAATTCGTTGAAGTATAGATTTGTAGTAAATAAAAAGGCAGCATTGTGAAAATATTTTTGGTTAGTTATCCCAAAAGGTTTAGTAAAATAGACTCTGCTAACCTTTTCGACATGTCCGAATTTATTCATTAGCTTTAATGCTAAATTAAAATTACTTTTCCAGTTGCCAATATTTGATCCAATAGCGATATATGATTTATATCGATACGCTGACTTTTTTTGCATTATATTTTTTGGCAATCTCAATTTTATTTATTTCCAACTTTTCTATTTTAATTGGAAATTGATTGTCCAATTGTTTTTTTAATTCTGTAATTAATTTTTCCAGTGTTTTGTATTGAGATGCTGAAACAAATGTTACTATTTCTTTTTTAATATCAGAATAACTTGTAACATTTTCAATATTGTCAAGATCTTGATTGTGATCAAGATCTAATTGGCATTTAATACTAATTAATATTGTTTGTGGTTTTAACCTTTCTTCATCAAACACTCCAATGATTGTGTCGACCTTTAAGTCCTCTATCTCTATAAAAAAATTCATTTATTTAAAACTTTCAAAACTTTTATCATTTGATTTGTCTCTTGGACATCATGAATTCTAAACGTATTGACATTTTGTTGTAAGGCATGAGTAATAGAAGCTAAAGATCCGCCTATTCTTTGATCAGCGTTTGAAGGATCAATGAAGTTTATCCAACTTTTTCGTGATGAACCTAAAAGTATTTGTAGGTTTTTGTGACTATATTTTGATAAGGATCTCATTAATTGTAAATTTTGGTTTAGTGTTTTGCCAAAACCTATTCCTGGATCAAACCATACTTTTTTTAGATTAAATTTCATTTTATCAAGTATTTTTAGTCTTTTTTCAATAAATTTATCAAACTCTTTTACCATATTAGCTCTTGGATTTAGTTTTTTTTGCATCTCTTTTGGAGTTCCTCTTTTGTGCATTAAGAATAATCCTGCATTGTACTTTTTTGTAAGTTTGAACAATTCCTCTGAACCACCATTTATATCATTAATAATATGCACTCCTTTTTTAAGGGCAAATTCTTGGGTCTCAGGTTTATAAGAGTCCAATGAAACGAGATATTTCTTATAATTTAAATACGGTAGAATTTTTGAAAGCCGACGTATTTCTTCTTTGTATGTAATTGGTTCACTATTTGGTCTAGTACTCTCAGCTCCAATATCGATAATTTGTGCTCCATCTTTAACCATTGAGTTAATATGATTAAGTGCAGAAGTGCGAGAAAAGGTTTTACCCCCATCACTAAAGGAATCAGGAGTAAAATTACAAATACCCACTAATAATGGTTTTTTTAGAGTAAATAAATTTTTATTGAATTTCATAGTAATTATTTTTTACCATAGTTTCATAGTCTTTTTTTAATTTTTGAAAATATGTCGTAGATTTTCTTTTCCAAAAAATACTTTGAATACTTTTTATAGACGTAATACCTCTTCCAGAACCTATTGATAATATTTCACTATATTGGTTAAGCTCTTTTTCAAAAATTGTTTTTTTAATGAACTTAAATTTGGATATTTTCTCTACAAGTTTCAAAGTATTACCATAATAGTATCCTATTTTTGGAATATATACTTTTCCTTCTTTAATAAAAATTAAATTTGTTACTGCACCCTCTGTAATTTCACCATCTCTTGATAGTATAATTTCATTTTCAGAGTAATTTATCTCACTCATAAATTTTAATATTTTTTTGTAATATAAATTTTTATTTCTAAAGTCTTTTCTTTTATATTTTTTTATAAATCCAATTACACTGCTCTTTGTCGTTGTTCTTTTTCTAAGTGATATTGATAAAGTTGTTCCATTAGTAGCAATTCTGAGCAAATGGTTAAAAATCTTAATTTGCTTAATATCTTCTCCAATTAATTCTCTGATCATTTTTGGATTTAGTTTGGCGTCAAATTTATAATCACGGCATGTATTGTTAAAAGTGCTTAAATAGCGGTTTAAACCTATAAATCTTGGTGTTTTTCCTATGATAGGTATAGACGTAAAAACACCCTTCTGACCCCAAAGTGGTTTGAATTTAGAGGGTAAATAAGAGTTATTTTTTAAATTGAATGATTTTTCGAATAAATTGTTTGCCATTTGGAGTTAAAAATGAGTCCGGGTGAAATTGTAAACCACAAATGTCATATTTATGGCTTTCCAAACACATTGCTACATTAGTTTCCTCACATCTCATTGTAATATGCATTGAAGAAGAATTAAATGGCTCTTTTAGTTTCAAAGAATGGTATCTCCCTACTTGATATAAAGCATTATTAGGAAATCTTAAACTTTGAGAATTTGTTCGTATATACGTTTGATAACCATGAAATATTTTTTCCTGTTTAGAAATAGTTCCCCCTTCTCCGTTAGCAATAAGTTGAAATCCAAGGCAGATACCAATAATTTTCTTCTTCGATTTATAATTATTATAAATATCCAATGATATTGGATAATCTAAGGGCTTTCCAGGCCCTGGAGAAAAAATTATTACATCTGACTTTTTTACAGAATTTTCTTCTACATCATAAAAATTTGTAACTTCAAGGTTGCCAAAACCAGATAGCAAATGCGCAAGATTATAAGTAAAGGAGTCCTCATGATCTATAAGTAATAAATTCATTTTAATAAATCCAATAGTGATTTAGCTTTTAAATAATTTTCATGATACTCATTTTTAGCAGTGCTATCTAAGATTACTCCACTAGCTGCAAAGACTTCATTATTTTTTTTAAAATTTAAAATAGACCTTATGATGATATTAAAGCTCATATCTTCTTTAGAGCGAAAGTAACCAAAAGAGCCGGTATAAATTCTTCTGGGCTCTTTTTCCTCTTTGTTCAGTAATTTTAAGGTGTTAATTTTGGGACATCCGATAACTGAACCTCCAGGCATCATTGCCTTAATTATTGCTGATAGTCTTACATTATCAAGAAGGGTTCCTGAAATCTCAGAAACATTATGAAAAATATATTGGTATTTTTGTACAAATTTTAAATTTTGTATTTTGACAGAATTTGGTTTTGTAATACGACTAAGATCATTTCTCTCTAAATCAACAATCATATTGTGCTCTTTATCTTCTTTTTGATTATTTTCAAAAAAGCGCCTCGCCTCTTTTGTTGATTTAATTTTGTCCCTACTCACAGTTCCTGCAATTGGTGATGTGATAATTTTTTTTCCTCTTACTTTAAATAAGTTTTCAGGAGAGCAGCTAATTATATTAAAGTCTTTTGTTCTTACACAAAAAGACTCTGGGCTTAGATTTTTTTTCATCAAGTCAAAAAATAAATTAACGATATCTAGGTCTTTTTTATTTGAATATTTTTGAGCAATTTTAATTTGATAGGTTTCACCTGCTCTTATATTTTTTTTAAATTTATTGAAGATTTTTTCATAGACTTGGACATTTGGACTTACAGTCACTTTGTTATGATTTGAATTATAAGTTTTTTTTAAAACTTTCAGATCTTTCAATAAATCAGTTTTAGATTTTGTTAGGATTTTAATTTTTTTATCTAAAATAATTTTAGTTTGAGGTCGGAAAAAAACACCCTCTGGAAAAGATGAACTATCTTTATTTACTTTTAAATTTATATTTTTACATAGTAATTCGTATCCAAAAAAACCAATGTAACAATCGTATGGTTTTTTTGATTTAAATCGCTCTAGTTTATTTAAGAACTTATCTAAATTAATTGTATTTAAATTAACCTTTTCAACAAAATCTGTATAAATTTCAAAATTATTTTTTTCTGAGTTTCTATAAATTATTAATTCTTTATCAGATTTAAACAAAACACTGAGTATTTCAGAATTATTCATGAACAAATTTTAGTTATAAAGATTATTTATTCAACTGAAGCAATTGCTACAATTTCACATTCATTAATGAAAATGCACCCTAACCAATGGGGTGCATCGGGCCTATTTAAAGCGACCAACCTTTGAAATATATAAAGTCTACTACTCGTCGTAATTTATTTTATTTAAAATATTTACAACAGCTTTTCGATTTTCAGCTATTTTTAATAAATCAATATTGTCAAACTTAGCACCTCCTGCTAATTTATTAACTCCATCTGATAAAGGTACTTCGGGTGAAACTGGAAATTCATTATTGTCATTTGCGTATATTCCCTGGGCTTTTTGACTAACTAAGAAATCCAAAAGTTTTTCAGATTTTTCTCTATGACTTTCTTTAAGTAAAGCTATACCGGAAATATTAACATGAGTTCCTCTATCCTTTTGGTTAGGAAAAACAATTGTTGCTTTCTCGAGCCATATCTTTTGTTCTTCATTATTAAGCATCTTAAAATAATAATAATGATTGCCGATACTTAGATCACAAACTCCTGCATATATAGCTTTGACTTGGTCTCTGTCGTTACCCTGAGGTTTTCTAGCTAAATTTGCTTTTAAATTAATCAAATAATTCTCTAACCACTCCTCACCATGATGAGCCATCAAAGATGCGAACAATGAGACATTATATGGGTGAAAACCTGATCTTGTGCATATTCTTCCTTTATATTTTTCAGATACTAAATCCTCATAAGTAATATCATTAAGACCTAAATCTTTATTCACGTATATAATTCTTGCTCTTTGAGTAAGACCTATCCAATTATCACTTTGGAGATGAGAGGGCACAGCAGAAGAATAATTAATTTTAATAGACGCTCCTGCTTCAGATACATCAATTAGTCTTGATATATCTGATGCTAAGAATACGTCGGCTACAGGCTTATCTTTTTCTAAAATAATTTTTTGAACTAAGCCTTTTTTGGAATATATCCATTCAACATCAATACCAGTTTGACTCTCAAATTCATTTAAAAGAGGCTCAATTAACATTGGTTGTCTTTCTGAATAAATTTTTAATACATCATCCGCATATGCACCACTAAAACCAATAAAGAAATTAATTACTAAAATCTTTATTAAAAAAGAAATTAAATTTTTCATATGATGTAATTAATCTCAAATTGAAAAATTATAAATACAAAAAAAAATCAACCTTACAAATGAATAAAAAAAAACTACTTCTGAAACAAACTACAGATTAAAAATTTACTTTTTTTTTAAATTAATAACTAGTGAGTATTCTTCAAGAAGCGATAAGCAAGCAGGTATAGGGAGATCTTTGTGAAGTTCTTTACAATCATCATAATCGTAGATTCGGTTTTCTTCTTGATTGTAAACATGTATATGATTACTTGTATTGGTGTCATAAAATGATTGTTTATCAACAACAATTTGCTTTAAATATCCTTTATCAACTAAAGTATTCAGATTTTCATATAGTGTTGTTAAAGAAAAATAACTTCTGTTATCTTTCAAAGTTTCATTCATTTGATTAATTGAAAAGTGTTTGTCTTTACCATCAAAAATTGATTTTAGGAGAACCACTCTTTGTTTAGTTTGTCTCCATCCACACTTCTCTAGAACAACATCAATCTCTTTTTTACTAGCATCTGATAAATTCATTGAGTTCAAAATAGGCTAAAAATGCTTATTATTCAATAGCATCTGGCATATTATATTAAGACAAAAGAGCACTAGATAGAATGTAATATATTCCATTAAACGATGAGTTAATAGGTAAATCAAGTTTTATTTAAGTTAGCTGACAAACTAGGAGAATTCTCATTAACCTTTTTTTGAGAATTTAATTGATACATAACATTCACTCTTTCAATAAATGATATGGGATAATACTTCTCTTCGACGATTCTTTTTATTTTGTGATTACAAACCTTGTTTTTAGTTTTTCTCATAAGGCATATAAAATGCCTATATGAGAAAATTGTAAATTAGTTTTTTTTTTGACTTTAAGTTTCTTAGATTATTGAAATTATCTGAAACTTATTTCAAAATTCCTTAGTGACAATCTTTAATAGAATTTGCAATTCCATTAATTAGTTCAACATACATTGTAGGTCCTGCATCTATGAAAGCTCCCAAAGGATCCATAACACCAGTAGAGATATTCATATCGTTGCCGAGTGTCTCAATTATCTTTGGATTATATTGAGGCTCAGAGAAGATACACTTAATACCCTTATCACTAATTAAATCTTGTATATCAGCTATTTGTTTAGCACCAGGTAGGACGTCAGGATTTAAAGTTAACGCTCCTGCAGATTTCACACCAAATCTTGTTTCAAAATATTGGTAGGCATCATGGAATACAATGTAACTAATGTCTTTAGATAATTCTTTTTCAACATTATTAATCAGATTATCTAGCTCCAAAGTAGCTCCAGCTGCATTTACTGAATATTGCCTTTGACCCTCTGGATCAATTTTTATTAATTCATCACGGATAATTTTAACCATCTCTTTGGCGTTCTCTGGGTCCAACCATATGTGAGCATCAAACTCTCCGTGATTGTGACCGTCGTGATGTCCTGCATGATCGTCATGTTCGTCGTCATGGCCATCATGATCATCGTGATCGTCATGGTCATCATCTTTGTGACCATCGTGATCGTCATGGTCATCGTGTCCTTCATGTTCG
>Ga0208390_1000593_pt1 | contig 13111 bp, 8 predicted proteins | sample Knorr_S7_td_Surf_FD_185594 | JGI IMG/M metagenome (GOLD analysis project Ga0208390, IMG submission 185594) | Marine microbial communities from Southern Atlantic Ocean transect - Knorr_S7_td_SurfaceA_ad_6m_LV_A (SPAdes) (version 2) | ecosystem: Environmental > Aquatic > Marine > Oceanic | place...
TTTGAGCCATTCTGCAGTTCCCAGTCTTGACTGAAAAGTTGTCATAAAATTTTCTTCTTTTATATCCAATTTTTCAGCAACCAAACGAGAAGTTTTTTGACAAAAACAATGATATGGGTCTCCCTGATCAAAATACTTCTTAGGAATTCCATGATAAGTAAAAATAATTTTGTGAGGATTTATTTCTTCAAACTTTGACTTAACAGAAGAAGAAATCGCATCAATAAAATTATCGTTATCATGGTAAGAATTAATGAAATTTAAACTTGGAACCCATCTCCAGGTGCTTATAACCTTTGTAACTTCATCAAAAATACTGCCTGTAGTCGTAGCTGAGTATTGCGGGAAAAGAGGTAAAACTAAAATCTTTCTGCAATTTTTGTTTTTTAAATTTTCAAGCGCACTTCTGATACTTGGATTTCCGTATCTCATTCCCAGCTCAAAACAAAGATTATCAGGAGAGCTTCTATCCAATTTTTCTTTTAATCTTTCTGAATAAACCAATAAAGGTGACCCTTCGTCGGTCCAAACTGATTTATAAATTTTTGCAGATTTAAATGGTCTTAAAGTTAATATGAAAAAATTTAAAATAAACCACCAAATTATTCTTGGAAGTTCAATAACTCTTTTATCTGATAAAAATTCTCTTAAAAAAATTCTTACATCTGATACAGAATAACTGTCTGGGGTCCCCAAGTTACAGATCAAAATACCAATTTTCTCTTTGTCCTGATGGGAAAAGTTTTTTTCTCCCTTAAAGCTCATGCGAAGGCCTCTCTAATCTCTTTGACAAATGTCTTAACATTCTCTTCAGGCGTCTCTTTTAAAATTCCATGCCCTAGTCCACAAATCCATCCCGCACGCTCTTTTTCATTAAATTTTAATAATGAACTTATATATTCTTCTAATTTCAACTTCATTTGAGAATTCGGAAGCAACATAAAATTTTCATTAAAATTTCCCTGGATGAAAAAATTCTTTTTACCCCTAAAGTATTTACTTAAGGGCTCGTTAGAATCAACTCCGAGACCTGCTAAACCAAAGTTTTTTGTTTTAGCAACAGAAACGATATGATCATAATCGACTTTATCTTTTGCGTAATAACCAATTTTCTTTTCAAACTTTTCGATTAATTGATCAAATATTAAGTTTATATAAATCTTGAAATCATCATTTTTAAGGAGGTGTGCAGAAGAATCAAAAATCATTACTACTTCAGCTCCGGCATTTATTTGCATTTCTATATTTTCTGAAAGCGCTGGAATTATAATTTCTTTTAAAATCTTCCATTGGAAGTTAGAGACTTTTAGACTTTTGGAACTTTTGTTCAAGCCCATTGCATAGGCTATGAGCGTCCATGGACCTCCAATAAATCCTATCAATGATTTTTCTTGAGGCAATTTTGCTCTAGTTCTCTCCAAAGCTTCACCTTGAAAGGCTAAAGAATTTACATCAAAAGTATTATTAAATATTTCATGTGAATTTTCTTCGGTAAGTAATTGGTCAAATTTTGGTCCTGGAGAATAAGTAAGTCCCATTCCTAAGCTTTCTAAAGGAAATAAAATATCACTAAATAAAATTGCTACATCAAAATCAAAAGATTCTATTGGTCCCAAGGCCGTTTCAGCTGCTAGTGAAGGCGACTTGCAGAGTTCTACAAATGTATTTTTTGTCTTTAAGTTTTGATAGTGACTATGATATCTACCAGCTTGTCTCATAAACCAAATCGGAGGAACGGATTGGGGAATTTTTTCTAAAGCATTAACGAATTTTTTGTTAGTCATAAATTATAAATTTTCAGCTATTTCTAATGCAGCGTAAGTAAGGATGCAATCGGCTCCTGCCCTTTTAAAAGAAATCAAACTTTCTTTCATAACCTCTTTTGGTAGCCATTCTTTTTCGATAGCGCCTTTTAGCATCGAATATTCACCGCTTACCTGATAGGCAAAAGTAGGTATTTTAAAAGTTTCTTTGACTGCTGAAATGATATCTAAATAAGGCATTCCAGGTTTAACCATAACGATATCAGCTCCTTCGTTGATATCCATAGCTACTTCATGAAGGGCTTCGGATTTATTTGCAGGAGACATCTGATAAGTGTCTTTAGTTTTTTTACCAAAATACTTTGCAGATTCAACAGCATCTTTGAATGGCCCATAAAATTTTGAACTATACTTTGCAGCGTAAGAAAGAATTACTGTATTTTTAAAATTATTTTCTTCAAGACAGTTTCTAATAACTCCGATTCTTCCGTCCATCATATCTGAAGGCGCTATGACGTCAGCGCCAGCTTTAGCGAGCCCTAATGCTTGCTTTTCAAGCGCATTAAGAGTCAAATCGTTATCGACATCATTGTCCTTTCCTAATACTCCATCATGGCCGTGATCTGTGTAAGGATCTAAAGCAACATCAGCGATAACGATCAAGTCTGGAAAAGATTCTTTTATTTTAGAAATAGAGATATTTAAAAAGTTATTTTCATTTAAAGCCTCTTGCCCTTCTTTATTTTTTTTCTTTTCGTCTACTACCGGAAACACTGCGACTGCCTTTATTCCAGAATCACTTATTTTTTTGATTTCTTCTTCGATCACATTTGAACCAAGCCTATTTATGCCTGGCATCGAGTCTATGCCTTCATGGCCTGTAAGATTTTCTTTGATAAAAATAGGTTGAATAAGATCATCTACTGAAATTCTTGATTCAGCGACCAAAGATCTTAATCCTTTTTTAGAGCGAGTTCTCCTGAGCCTTGTACTCGGAAATGATCTCAATATGTCCTTCATAATTATTGGATCGCAATCTTACTTTGCTAGCTTAACTTTTTCTAGCCAATCTTGATAATTTTGATAAGGATAAACTTTTCCAGGTATTAACTGGTTTATTTCATCAAAAGTTTTACCAATTCCACATGAATGGTTTGCGGTTTCTATCGAAGGAAATTTGTCAAAAACTAATTTAAAAGAACTGGCGCTCATCCAGTAAAAATGTGAGTTTTCCTCAATATTATCTGGCATTTCTTTTGGAATAAGTTCGTACGTTGAAATTAGGGACAATTTATCTTCCTCAGCATCTTTATGAGAGAGTTTGTACCATTTGGTTTCGTCAAAAATATCTATGGGAGGATTCTCTTTCTCGCCCAAACTATCTGAAGATCCATTAACCCAAACTCCTTTTTTTGCTATCTTCTTCCAAGTCTCAATCCCACTCGTCCAAATTAGGTTTGATTCAGAAATATTGTTAATGTTTTCTAATGCATTTCCTCTACTAATGAAAATTCCGGAGTTCTCTAACTTAGATAATTTTATTTTATCTTCTGAAAAAGGAATCCTTTCATATAAGCTTGGCGAGTCTTCTAAAGGGAAATAACTAGATACTTCCTTTATTTCATTTTGATACTTAAGTTTTGGTTTGAAATAAGTTTCAGATAATTTAAGACCCTGTTCTGTTTCTCCCTTTAAGTAAATCATCTGCCCCTTGGAAGTATTAATAGCAGTAACGCCTATTTTTTGATGGCAGCCGCCACCATATTTTTTTAAAATTTGCCTTTCTGTGTTAACAGTTTCAAAAACATCCTCATTTTTAATTTTTTTTAAAGTATTTTTCACACTTTCGTTTGAAGAAGCGACTTCGATTGCTAAAGCACCTTGCGCGGGCGCTGAAGGGTTTTCTGAAAGAGGAAGCAGCATCCACTTAAATTTTTTAAAAATAGCAAGTAAATCGGGTTCTTCATCCATGAATTCAGAAGCTTCTATAAGTCTTTTAAGGGCAGCAAAAGCAATCACCAAGCCATCGTCGTCAGAATTATAAAATTTTCTTACACGAGTTTGAATGTTTCCTCTTATGTCTTTAAAAATTATTTCTTCAGGTGTCCAAGGAAGAGCAAAGGGAAGAAAATTGGAAAGATTTTCTTTTCTCCTGGGGGAAGAAGTGAAAATAGTAATATTTTTTTTTCTTATAGAAGAGCTTTTAAAAAAAAGTAAATCTCTAGGATCCTCTCTCTCGATTGTAGAGAAAATTTCTGTGCCTTCCAACATTTCAACTGGCAAGTCTTTCCAGGAATGCACTGCAATGTCAGCATTTAAATTCAATAATTCCTCTCTAATATCGTTTGTAAAGACTCCTGCATCAGGCATTTGGTGCAAAGGTGTCATTAGATCAATATCTCCTGAAGTTTCTTTTGTAATTAATTCAAATTTGAAGTCATCCACCTTTGTATTAATTTTATCTGCAACCAATCTCGCTTGGATTTTTGCTAAAGTACTTTTTCTAGAAATTATTTTCATAATCTTTTATATAACTTATTAGTATATAAGGAGTGTAATTATAAAATTTATATCTATTAATTAGTACTTTCATTTATACTCCAAAATGTAAGTTATTCTATTTTTAAATGAATTATAAAAAATATTTCTCTGACGAGTTAACCTCTCTTAAATCTCAAGGTCTTTACAGAAAGTTTAGACAAATTAACCGTAATCAAGTTAATTTTCCTAAAGCAACTGAAAGATTTGAGGGCAAAGAAAGAGCAGTAGAGGTTTGGTGCAGCAATGACTATTTAAATCTTAGCCAGCACCCCCTAGTGATATTAGAATCAGTTAAAGTAGTAAAAGAACTTGGAACGGGTTCTGGTGGAACAAGAAATATTTCTGGCACTTCCTCTTATCATGCAGATTTAGAATCAGATCTAGCAGAACTTCATAACAAAGAAGCTGCTCTATTGTTTCCTTCAGCTTACACAGCCAATCAATCCACCTTGTGGACGTTGTGCAAAAAACTTGAAGGCTGTGAAGTTTATTCAGACGAATTAAATCATGCATCAATGATTCAAGGCATTAAAAATGCGAATGTGACCACTCATGTTTTCAAACACAACGACATAGAACATCTAGAAGAACTTTTGAAAACTTCTAATGCCAATACTCCGAAATTAATTGTTTTTGAATCTTTATATTCTATGGAAGGTTTGAGATCACCAATTAAAGAAATTGTTAGGCTCGCAAAAAAATATAATGCTCTTACTTATTTGGATGAAGTTCATTCAGTTGGTCTTTATGGGCCAGAAGGAAGAGGAATCGCTGCTGAATTAAATGTTTCTGATGATATAGACATCATCAATGGCACCTTATCAAAAGCTTTTGGCCAAATGGGCGGTTATATCGCGGCAAATTCAGACATTATTGATTTCATTAGAAGTTTTGCACCAGGATTCATATTTACTTCTTCAGCAAACCCAAGCATTGCTGCCGCATCAATTCAGGCGATCAAAATAGCTAAAAAAGCGGATATCTTGAGAGCTAATATAAAAGCAAACTCTGATTTAATAAGAGAAGGTCTTACAGAATATGAGATACCTTTTCTTGCAAACGATAGTCACATAATTCCTATCCATCTATATGAACCTGAATTATGTAAACAAGCCGCTAATGTTTTAATTGAAGAGCATGGAATATATATTCAACCAATATTTTATCCAACCGTTCCTAAAGGTGATGAAAGATTTAGGGTCACAATTACACCAAAGCACTCGGCCTCAGATGTAGAGAGCTTTGTTCGATCTTTAGATAAGGTATGGAGTGGTTTAAATCTAAAAAGGCTTCCAAAAGTATCCAATAAAGTAGAATCTAAGGTTTCTAAAATATATTAATTAATTTTTAAAGAAGAACCCAGGATCTCTGCTAACCTGGGTTCTAAATGATTTGCGCTATTTATGGTGAGTTTATAAATAATAAATGTAAGTCCTATTATTTATGAGGGTACACAAATCATATTCTTTAAAAAGTTCTCCTAATTGATACTCTTGCATTCATTTCTTCACCAACAGACGCTTGATGTGTTGAATGGGAATGAGGGAAGTAGGTCTCATCAGTAAGGTTCTCAATATTCGCTTGAATAGTAAGATCTTCGGCTAATTGATAGAATGCAGACACATCAACTCTAGTATAGCTAGGCAAATATGGTGATGCTGAAGTACCAATTTGTGAATCGCCTTGTGAAGTTACACCAAAACCTATGGCAAAATCAGGGTTGACTTGATAATTGGCAAAAGCAGTAAAAGTATAGTCAGGTATTTCTCTACTTTGCTCTTCATTGGCTGCTTCAAAATCAGCATAACTCATTGATAACTCAAGTTGATCAGAAATACTTCCTGACAATTCAATTTCATAACCATCAACTTCTTTGTTAACCATTCCATATTGTTCATCTACACCATCAACGGTTCTAGATTTCATTTGAGTGCTTTCTGCATCGAAATACGCTGCAGTTAAGAATAAATCATCAGATAAAGCGACTTTTAAACCAATTTCCATATTTTCAACTTCATCTGCATCCAAAACTCTCCCAAGTGTAGAATCGTTAGTCATTTTTTTGTACTGTTCTCCAGCTTTAGGTGAAAAGGTATCGCTATAACTTAAATAAACCGAAGTATTTTCTTGAGGTTTAAATATTATCCCTGCTCTTGGTGAAAATAAGTCCTCAGTTTTGGTATACACCGTATTAGAAGCTTTGATGTCGGTTACAGAAATTTCGTAATCATCATAACGACCACCTATAAGAAGTTTTAAACTATCAGAAAAGTCTATTTGGTCTTGAATAAAAATAGAAGTGACTTCATATTCTGTTGTAGTTCTGCTGCTTAAACTTGAAGTAAAATCAAGAGTTACTGCGGCTCCAGCTTCATCTTTGTTAAAAACTCCTGCTCTGATATCAGAAATTAGGAAAGTTTCTCTATCATACTTTGGAGCTTGCTTATTTCCTGTTGGATAAATACCTGATGGATCATTGGCAAGAGGAGCAGCTCCAGCATTAGTAAAGTATGTGTTGAACCTATGATTAGCATTGTCAGTATCAACTATTTCTGCTCCTACTAATAAAGTATGTGTTGCAGAACCAGTTTCAAACTCGTTTACAAAGTTCAATGAGAAAATTAAATTATCTCTCGAGGTTGGATCCAAGTAACCATCTAAAGCAACTTCTCCTGCTGCAGCATCATATCCGGCTGCATATAAATTTTGATACATTTTCTCGAATTCACTTTTAGTAGCGGTAAAGATTAATTTTGAAGTATCCGAAAAATCTCTTGTTAGAGAAGCTCTTAGAATGTCAGCTGTCAAAGTAGTAGTGTTTACTTCAGGATAACCAAAGACTATATCAGCCAATGCTTCTACAGGTTCTCCATTTGCAGTAGGTATTCCACGGTCAATAAATCTTTCATGATCGGCATACTCGTAAGAAACATCAAGAACAGTCGAATCATCAAGTTTAACTTTTAAGGTTGGATTAAAACCTGCGCGGTCTCCTTCATAATAATCTCTGTGATTATCTAGATAGTCTCTGTGCATCATTATTCGAAGAGATCTATTTTCGTTAATTGAAATATTATAATCTGCAGTAAAATCATAAGCACCAAAGGTATTAGAGCCGATAGCAAAAGATCCAAAGGTCTCTCCTAATACTCCTTTTTTGGAAACTCTGTTTACAACACCGCCCGTTCCACCGCGACCAAATAGTAAAGCATTAGGCCCTCTGAGTATTTCTACTTGTTCTACGTTATATAAAGAACGGTAGTATTGAACGTCGTCTCTAACACCATCTTGAAAAAAATCTGCTGTCGACCTATTACCACGAAAAACAATTGCATCTCTATGCCCTTCTCCTTGAGAAGTGTTTACACCAGGCGTGTATCTAACTAAGTCTCCTAATTCGGTGAAACCACGTCTTGCGATCTCGTCGTCTGTAATGATGGATACCGATACAGGTACATTGATTACGGGTACTGGAGTTTTTAATGCATTAACTTGATCAGAATAAAGTACGTTACCTTTTACGACCAATTCCTCTTCCTGAGCAAATAAGCTTAAAGAAGCAAGAATACCAAATGTTACTAATAAGCTTGTAGTGATTATTTTTTTCATAAGAAAATTCCTCTAATTTTTATAGTTCTGTAGATGATAATGATTCTCATTATTAATACAAATGATAATGAGAATGATTATCATTATATATATACTTATTACCCTTAGTTATAAAGGTACAGTGTTAAAAAAGGTACTAACTGATTAAGTTGAGGCTGGATAAAATTTGCGCCAGGTGTATAAACCAAAAACCAAGGAAATGAACCACAGGATCAATTCATAATAATTAGGATTACTATTGTATCCAAAGAATCCTTTTAAAAAGGCCCCTACCCTTCCTGAGTCATGAAATAAATGAGTATATTTGCCTTCACCTTTGATGTCGTAAGTGTAAAGCCAGCTTTGATCCTGCTCAGATAATTCAGATTTAGGCTCAAGGATATTCCATGGCCTTGAGATATCTGATTTAGATTCATACCCAACTAGCGACAACTGATCTGATTTAGCCAAATAACTTTCGATTTCGTGAGTTCCATAAGCAACCATCCCCGAAGCTAACAATACTAGTAAAAGTGTAGTCGCTTTGAAGAATTGTCTTATGTCAAATCTTTTCCCTTGAACTACGATCAAGTAACTTATGGCAATAGCAAGAGACATCCCTAAGAAAAAGCCCAAGTAAGAAAAGCTTCCAGTCAAAGAAAAGCTTCCGATAAGAAACACTACAGTTTCAAAACCTTCTCTAAGAATGGAGAAAAAGACTACAAAGAAAACTCCCCATGTAGAGGTCAAAGCAGCTTCTGTTTGTCCCTCCAAAGCGTCTCTGCTACTAACGTGTTTAGACAACCAAAAAATTACATACCAAATTAGTCCAGCGGTAATAAACATAAAAATAGCTTCGAACAAGGCTTTAAGAGAATCATTACCAATGGCTTCTCTTCCTAATATGACAAAATAAGCTACGATGAGACTTGCGATAAGTGAGGCGATTACTCCAAACCACAGCTTGGCTATAGCTCCACTAATATTCTGCTTGGCCAAAAAAACGTAAATTATTCCAACAATTAATGAAGCTTCAAGAGTTTCTCTAAAGACGATGATGAATTCATTCATAAAAACGAGATGATAATAGTTCTCATTAAAAAAGCAATTTTTTTTGGTGGGCCCGGGAGGACTCGAACCTCCGACCAACGGATTATGAGTCCGCTGCTCTAACCAACTGAGCTACAGGCCCTCAAGACTATTCGTCTAAAAATCCTTTGAGGTGACCGGATCTTGATGGGTGTCTTAATTTTCTTAGAGCTTTTGCTTCAATTTGTCGAATTCTTTCTCGAGTGACATCGAATTGTTTGCCAACTTCTTCTAGAGTATGGTCCGTATTCATACCGATCCCAAATCTCATTCTTAAAACTTTTGCTTCCCTGGCAGTCAAGCTTCCTAAAACTCCACCAGTTGCCTCTATTAAATTAAATTCTGTCGCGGAATCTATGGGTGAATCCAATAATGGATCTTCGATAAAATCTCCCAACGTTGTATCGTCTTCATCGCCGATTGGCGTCTCAGTTGAAATAGGTTCTTTTGCTATTTTCAAAACCTTTCTAATTTTGTCTTCTGGCATGTCCATTTTTTCACTTAGTTCTTCTGGTGTTGGTTCTCTGCCATTTTCTTGAAGCATCTGTCGAGAAATTCTATTTAATTTATTTATCGTTTCAATCATGTGCACCGGTATTCTTATTGTTCTTGCCTGATCAGCAATTGATCTTGTAATTGCTTGTCTGATCCACCAAGTGGCATAAGTTGAAAATTTGTACCCTCTTCGATATTCGAATTTATCTACTGCTTTCATTAACCCTATATTTCCTTCTTGAATTAAATCCAAAAATTGTAATCCTCGGTTGGTATATTTTTTAGCAATTGAGATTACAAGTCTTAAGTTTGCTTCGATCATGTCTTTCTTAGCCCTTCTAATCTTTGTTTCTCCTTTTGTCATTTTAGAAGCCAAAGATTTTATTTCAGCAACCGAAAGTCCAATTTCATCTTCAACATTTTTTATTTTATTTTGTAGTGACTTGATATCATCTACATGATCGGTGAGCTCTCCAACGTAATTTTTTTTACTCTTAAAAATTGGATCTAAAAACTTCAGATTGGTTTCGTTTTCCCTAAAAATATCAAGAAACTCTTTCCTGGGCATTTTGCTTTTTTGAACACATAGGTTGTAAATATCTTTTTCAATACCTCTGATTTTTCTTGCCAACAATCTTGGTCTAAGTGAAATGACTTCAAACCTTTTAGGAGATAATTTTAGGAATTTAAAAATATTGCCAAGCTTTTCTAATTCTTTTGCTGCTGCCTCGCTGTCTCTACCTTTTTGGTCAATGATTTTCTCGGTTTTATTAAATTGCCTTTTCAGTGATGACAAACGTTTTTCAAGTTCTTGTAAATCAATTCCAGCAGCTTCTTCATCTTCTTCATTTTCGTTAATATCACCATTTTGTCCCGCCTGAGGTCCAGGCAAAACTTCTTCCTCTTCGTCCATAAATCCAACAATGAGATCAGAAATTCTTTTGTCTTCTTTTTTGATTAAAGCGTATTCAAGGAGAAACTCTTCTATAATTCCAGGAAATTGCGCACAAGAATGAAGTAAATCTCGGGCTCCCTCCTCTATGCTTTTTGCAATAACAATTTCACCTTCTCTAGTCAGCAAGTCTACAGATCCCATTTCTCTCATGTACAGTCTTACGGGATCAGTAGTTCTGCCAACTTCAGATTCGATGGCTCCCATTTCATTTTCAGTGGGTTCAGGAGCCACTGGTTGACTAATGGCTTCCATAGCCTCAGATCCTTCCTCTGGTGCATTTTCAACTACCTGCAAACCTAAGTCGTTAATGGTTTGAATTACTTCATCTAACTGATCTGGATCTGAAACATCTTCAGGGAGAAAATCATTTATGTCTGCAAAAGTTATGAATCCTTGTTCTCTACCTTTTTCAATTAATTCTCTCAGTCCATTATTTTCAATGTCTTCATCGTACATATATTTGTTAACCTCAAAAAAAGTATGAAATTATATCTTAAAACCAAAAAAAATTATCAAAATTATCTATATCTCCCTTAAAATTTTGATTTCAGTTTCATCTAAATTCTCAAAGTTCTCCAACAAAATTTTCTTAAGTTCTATTTTTTCACTTTCTTTCATATTGCCTTCAAAATGCTTAGTCTTCAGACTTTCTAGGAAGCTAATTTTGTTATTTTTTTGTAAAAAGTTTACTGCTTGGATTATGTATTCTCTTGCTGAATCAGGAGAGATTAAATTCCTATCTTCAGTTAGATTAATTAAAAAACTTTTTTCTGATTCAAAAGCATGAAGAATCATCGGAAATGTTGGTCTTTCTTGAGATCTTAAAAAGTTTATAAATTTTGAAACGAATTCATCTTTAGAATCTAACAGGACATTTAATTCCTCTAGATGACCCATTTCTGGGTTATCAATAAGTGTTTTGATGATACTTTTTGTAACCTTATCTAACTCAAAATCATTTTGTTTTTCTTTTATAATTTTTATCTTTTTCTTATCAATTAAATTTTTTCTTTCGTTCTCTAGACTAATATTTACTTTTTTTGAAAATTCTTGGATTAAAATGTTTTTGTAGTTACTTGAAGGCATTGAGGAAATTAAACCTAGAAATTCTTTTGCTGCTGCAGCTTTATTTTCAAGCGTTTCATCATATTTGTTCAAAATGCTTTCAAATAAATATTCAGATAAAACTTTTGACGAATCTATTCTTTTTTCAAATTGTTCTTTCCCTTCCTTTTCTAACAAACTTGAAGGATCTTCGGAATCTGGTAAAAATAAAAATTTTAATATTCTGCCGTCTCTTATGATTGGCAAAGCGATCTTCATAGCAGATTCAGCTGCTTTCATGCCAGCTTCATCTCCATCAAAGCAAAAGATCACTTCATCAACATGACTGAATAATTTTTCAAGATGATTCTTGCTAGTCGCTATTCCTAGAGTAGCAACTGCATAGGGAATATCGTTTGAAAATAGTGACAATACATCTGTGTAGCCCTCAACTACTACCATTCTTTTTAAATTCCTATTTTTATTCAGCACCTCATGCAATCCATAAAGCTCTTTTCCCTTTTTGAAAACTTCTGTTTCTACAGAATTTAAATATTTGGGCATTTCATCTTCAATTACTCTTCCGCCAAAACCTATGACATGACCTTTTTTTGATTTTATTGGAAAGATAATTCTATTTCGGAAAGTATCGTAAATTTTATTCTTATCATTTTTTTTAAATAAACCAACTTCACTTTTAATAAAATCTTTTTTGTCAATTTTTAAAAAATAGTCATGCAAGTTTGACCACCCTGGTGGAGAAAAACCCAGCTCAAAATCATGAATCACCTCATCGCTAATTCCCCTGTTATTCAAGTATTCCTTTATGGCAGAACCGCCAGGGTGATCAGAAATTTGTTTTACATAGAAATCCTTTGAAATTAAATTCGCTTCAACTATTTTTTTATATTTTTCAAAAGACTCACCTTGAACCCTCTGAGGAAGTTCTAAACCAGCATTAGTTGCCAAAGTTTCTACCGCATCTAAAAATTCTTTTGATTGATAATTCATCAAGAATCCTATTGCGTTACCTGAAGCTCTGCATCTAAAACAATAATAAAATTGTTTTTGCGAGCTGACGCTGAAGGAAGGATTATTGCCATCTTCACAGAAAGGACAAAGAGACCAATGATCTTTACCTTTCTTTTGAAGTGGAACAAAAGAGTCAATTAAAGAAACTATATCTGTCTCGTCTAGTACCCTTTGAATAAAATTATCTGATAAAAAACCTGCCATTTAAAGTTGTTCTCTTAAATAAGATTCTAAAGTTAATTTTGCCGCGTATCCATGTGAATCTTCAGGAAGGAACAAATTATTATTTCTTTTTTCTATTTTATATTCCATAGAAGTCAAAGTTTCATCTTGAAAAAAAATTTCAATATCTGTTTCTATAGCTAATTTTTTTGAAAATTTTTCTATCTCTTTGCACATCTTGTTCTTTGTTCCATCGATATTGTAAGGCATGCCAAATACAATCCGGTTAATACCCCACTCATCACAAACTTCGATAATTTTTTTCAAAAGTTGAATCTTTCCTTTGTAAGAGAATGAAAAAAAAATATTTGAGGACTTAGAAATTGAGTTACCTATGGCAAAGCCAACATGTTTAATTCCATAATCAATGCTGAGAATTTTT
>Ga0208390_1000595_pt1 | contig 13074 bp, 14 predicted proteins | sample Knorr_S7_td_Surf_FD_185594 | JGI IMG/M metagenome (GOLD analysis project Ga0208390, IMG submission 185594) | Marine microbial communities from Southern Atlantic Ocean transect - Knorr_S7_td_SurfaceA_ad_6m_LV_A (SPAdes) (version 2) | ecosystem: Environmental > Aquatic > Marine > Oceanic | place...
AACCTCTGATGTTGCTGGCTACTTAAGAAGAGGTATCAGTCATGGAATTTATTATGATGAAAAGCTAGTTAAACCTGGACTCGGCGGAACCACATTATGGCTTACAGGAAACATAGGAGGTTTGATGACATCAGGGCCAACCGATCCAATTTATGATCCTGTTATGAAAAAAATGATCACAAAGCCGAGTCACGCTAAAGCCCGCGCATATGGTTATAGCCTGGCAAATAGTGTCATAGATGCTTTTCAGGCAGGTGAGTTTAAGACTTCTCATAAGCCGACATTAAGTGTTCAATCACTAGAAATAGAATTAGGTATAGAAAACTTGATTCTCTCATTTGCCACTTTGCTTGGTATAATTGATGCTGATACTAAATTCAGTCTGAGACCGCCATTCATACGTTATCTCAGTGAGGTAGCATTCATACAAATGGGAGATGCATCTATTACTGGAATTCCTGGAGAGCTTTATCCAGAAATTGCTGTTGGCGGTATTGAAAACCCTAAAGGCGCTGATTTTGTCATAGCACCGAAAGAAGTTCCAGATTTACGAAGTCAATTTCCAGACAAACTGAACTTGATGGTGAACTTAGCAAACGATTCTATCGGTTACATCATCCCAAAAAGTGAGTGGGATGAAGACGCTCCTTGGATTTATGGAGAAAATGAAGAAACATATGGTGAGGTGGTGTCTTTGGGTCCAGATACGGCGACAGTGATACATAAAAATGTCATGATGTTGATAGAAAAGTCAAAAGATCAATGACTTATTCTGGATACCCATTTTTCAAACCATTTTAACCTTTTACATTTTTCCTTTTGGATATAACCAACAGAAAGTCGCTGGTTCGAGTCCCGTCACTCCCGCCATTGATTTTTTTAAAAGAATCCCACAGTATTAACTTATGATTGAAAATTTTGAACATTTATATTTACTCATACTTCATATTTTAATGACAGCGTTATTTGGCATTTATACTTTCAGAGCACTTTTTAAGCCTGAGGGGATGGTTAAGGAGTTTAATATGGATCAGAGTAGTGTGTATATAGTTAGGGTCCTTGGAACATTTGTGGCACCATTTTTTTTGATTGGTATTTATTTGATTTTTCGACCGAATGGGCCAGAGGGGGCATGGGTTTACTATAACTTAATCTTTATAAACTTTGTAATTCTCTCTGTTTATGACGCGGCCGTTTTTCTCAAAAAAGTTGATAATGATAAAGGTACCAAAAATTCAGTAACTGACTTGGCGGTCAATACATTTACACTTATATCGTCAATTATCTTAATTCTTGGATTGTCAAATAAAATTTATATTTGATTACCTAAAATTTGACTTCTAAGTTGAATTGATCCTTCAAGTATTCTTGTAGTAGGACGGCTAAAATAGGAATCAGCATCAAATGAATACACTCTGTTTTCTTTAAATGGATTCAGGTGATTTAATCGATCGTCATGAAATAATTGTGATGAAAAAGTCAAATTTTGCTCAAGATTATAGCCACAGCAAATTAAGGCAATCGCATATGGATCTGAATCGACTATTTCATCAGCAGACAAAATTCTTGATTGGTCACCTGTTTGTCCAATTGCTGAGTTAAAGCCAGCTAATTCAATTTGTTCTGGAACCCAATGACCAGCAGAAAAATAAGGGTCTATCCATTCTAAACAAAGAATTCGGTGATCATACTTTGTTTGACGTTTAAGTATTTCTCTTTTTTCTCGAGCTTTATCTATGTGATTTTTTGCTGAGATTATTGAATTAAGTTTATTTCCTAGCATTATTATATCGTCACAGATGCCATCAAACGTTCTTCCAATTAAAGAAATTATTTTTGTCGATGAAGGTAAGGTGCATAAAGTTCCTTTTAATTCAACTTCGATTTGACTACTGGATATGGAGCAGACATCGCATATACCCTGGGTAACAATGAAGTCAGGCTTTAAATCATTTAAACGTTCAGTATTTATTTGATATAGGGAATCGTTAGTTTGAAGTGTTTCACGCACTTGAAAGTCAATATCGCTCTGAGATCCATGAGGGTTAATTGACGAACTCGATAATTTTTCTAGTTTATTGACTTCAGTTGGAAAATTACATTCATGACTAACGCCGACCAAACTAGAACCTAGACCCAGTTCGAATATTATTTCACTAGCACTTGGAGTTAGGCTTACAATCCTCATTAGTTAAATTACTCGTGCTCACCGTCTTTGCCTCTGAAAAATTTTAAGTCATAAATTTGAGGTTTTTTTTCAGCTGTGAAAAATACGAACATTGTTATAAAAAGTGCAGCAATTAATAAAGCGTGGGCAATTGCAGTAAAACCAAACACAAAAACACTGTCAACGATATAAAGTGAAAATACACCACTCCACATAAATGCTAGAATTTGCATGACCATATGACGAATTTTAAGATTTGTTATATTTTTTAATGGATTCACATTTGAGTCCATTATGGGTGACCAAAAACTTTTAAATATGTCTATTATCTTCTTCATTCAATTCCTATTGAAATAGAGTCGCCGTATCTTTCACATCCTTTAGAAATTTTTTTCTAACTTTGTCAGCAACAAAGGGTACTGCAAAGTATCTTTTGTAAAGAATGCTTTTTATACCACATATGTGAAAAACACCCCTTTTCAAGCGTCTAATTGGCAAATTGAGAAAGAATGTAGTTATTGCCAATCGAGGGGAGCCATATGTGCAAAATATTATTGCTTTTTTGTTACCTAGATTACCTTGAGGGTAACCATAGTTGCCAACCAGCTGTTTAAAAGTAAATGCCCATGGAGGAGCTAAAACTTTATCGATCCAACCCTCCAGGATTGCGGGCATTCTAAAATTCCATATTGGAGCAATTAATACAATTGTATCGCTTTGTTCTATCCTTCTTCGATGATCCAAAACATCTGGTCCAGGATTACCTCCAGCAAATACAGGATCAAATTTTTCTTTATATAAGTCAACCATATCCACTGAATGTCCAGCTTTCTTTGCGCTTTCAATAAATGTATCTCTTATTGCGGCATTAAAAGAGTTATCGTCGTAATGACCGTATACGATAAAAAATTTTTTAAACTGTCTTTCTCTCATTTTGTATATTCCTCACTTTTATTATGGTCTGATTCTCTAACATTTTATTGTAGAAACTTTGTATTTTTGGGTAATTTTCAAGAAAATGATCCTCCTCTAACCAGAATAGTAATGTGAACAAGTAAAAATCAGCTGCAGACAATTCATTTCCAATTACAAATTCTCCTATTTTATCTTCAATAAAATTTAAATATCGATGCAAAATATTCTGCGATTTAGTTATTAAATCCTCTGAGTTTTTATCTGAAACGTAATGATCTGGATGATAAAAAAGTAGAATAATTGGGTAAAACGATGAAGACATAAAAGCCATGATTTGATGAAACTCATTCATTTCAGTTTCTGTACTAGGTAGCAGGTGATTTTCCCTTTTAAGCAAGTGATATACAATAGCTAAGCTCTCAATTAAAAATTTTCCATCTGGTAGTTTCACCATTGGAACTCTTCCGAGGGGATTGATTTTTAATATTTTTTCATCGCTTTTAACATTTTTTTCATCAACCTCAATAAACTCATAATCAATTGAAAGCTCATGAAAAAGATACTCAATTATATCAGAACCCGTTTCTGATCTGCCATAAATTTGGTATTTCACTAGGGTGATCCGGCTTTGGCGTGATTGACACTAATAGAATAAATTTTCCCTGATTTTATTGCTTTGGCTGCATCCGGCTCTGAAGCGTCTGCAGTACATACAAACAAAGTGTTGCCGTTTGATCCGCCCAACATGCATGCATATGCTCTATTTGGAGTAGCAATCCTATCTGTTATTTTTCCACCTTCTTCATACCTAACCACTTCTGAGGTAGTTGGAGAAGCTATCCAGATACCCATCTTTTCATCCAAACAAATACCATCTGGGACAGGGTAAGGTATTCCTTTACCTTCTTTTGGAGTAATTTTTAAAAAACGCATAGTTTTTGTGTAGTAATAAAATAGATTAGGCATCATATAAGCCCATACTCTCCGATTAGAAAGATCACCATCTTTATCTATATCAAATGCAGTAAGTCTTCCCGCATAGGTTTCGCCAATAATAAGTTTTTTACCATCAGGTGTAATTACAGTTCCATTTGGAAAGTCTAAATTTGAAGCAGCAATTGAGGCGTTTCCATCAGGATCGACCTTTATAAGAATAGTTGGCTTTATATCTTTTCCGTGATGTATTGATCCAAAATTACCGACATAGGCATTACCGTTTTTGTCGACCACCATGTCATTGCACCTAAAAGGTGTAAGTTTTGACATATCTGAATGCTCAGTAAGATTGCCATCTTTAAACTTTAGTAGCTTTCTATCGAGCATAGAGACAATAATGAGATCACCATTTGGCAACCACCCCAGGCCAGACGGTTGATTAGGTACATCGACTATTTTTTCGACATTTCCCACCTCATCTGCGGTCATCACAGCATGATGGTAAAAATCTGAGAACCAAAGTTTGCCATCTTTCCATCTTGGACCTTCAGAAAAGTGAAGGTTATCTGCGATTAATTTGAAATTATTATTCATATTTCCTAATTTTATTGATTATTCTAATTCAAAACTATTATATGGCTATTTACCAGCAAATTAAGTGTATACAGATACTCACTAAATTTTTTGAGAGTTTAATTGATGTTAAAAGTCACTGATCAAAGGTCAAATACTGTTGAAAAATTAGGAAATTTTACATTTTTTTGTATATTTTCGAATATGTTAATTTAATTTTACTCTGTTCTTTTATAAATTTAGGTAAATTTCCTTAAAAATTAATCGCTAACGGTCGGAAACACAATTTTTCCCATATTTTCTATTGTTTTCGAATGATTTGAATATATATTTTCGATGATACTAATACGATTCTAAAATATGGACATAGCGATAGCTGATTATTTGCCAATACTAATTTTTATGTTTGTCGCGTTAGCGATTAGCTGTCTATTTGTTTTGGCAAATTTCTTAGTTGCAGTAAACAACCCTGATCCTGAAAAGAATTCTGCCTATGAGTGCGGATTTGAGCAGTTTGGAGACTCTAGAATGAAGTTTGATGTTCGTTTCTATTTAGTCACATTACTTTTTATTATTTTTGACCTAGAAGTCGCGTTTCTATTTCCTTGGGCTGTTACATTTGGAACCTTGGGCTTATTTGGCTTTGTTTCAATGATGGTTTTCCTAGCTATACTAACAATTGGTTTCATATACGAGTGGAAAAAAGGAGCATTGGAGTGGCAATAAATACAAACATTGAAGAGACAAGTCCAGAACTAGAAAGACTAAAGAAGTTGTATGCTGATAAGGGGTTTGTTGTCACCAGTATCAATAACCTTATTAACTGGGCTCGAACAGGCTCTCTGCATTGGATGACATTTGGATTAGCTTGTTGTGCTGTCGAAATGATGCATGTAGGAACACCGCGCTACGACGTTGAGCGTTTTGGCGCAGCTCCAAGAGCATCACCAAGACATGCAGACGTTCTTATAGTGGCAGGTACGTTGACAAATAAAATGGCAGCGGCATTAAGAAAAGCTTACGATCAGATGCCAGAACCTCGATATGTTATTTCCATGGGAAGTTGTGCGAATGGTGGAGGGTATTATCACTACTCATATTCTGTTGTTAGAGGTTGTGATCGAATAATACCTGTCGATGTTTACGTGCCAGGGTGTCCGCCTACAGCAGAAGGCTTGCTTTATGGATTATTACAGTTACAGAAAAAAATAAGAAGAGAAGGCAACATCAAAAGATAATGAGCGAGCAAATTGAAATGGCAAAAGCTGCCATTGAAAAAAACTGTAAATTGAATGATATAGATGTAAATTTAGGACAGTTACAACTATCGGTTGATCCAGCGAATTTAATACTGGTTATTGATTTTGTTAAGAATGATCCAAGCTGTGAATTTAAGCAAATTACAGATATTGCTGGAGTGGATTTTCCAGAAAATGAAAAAAGATTTGAAGTTATTTATCATTTTTTGAGTTTTAGGTTCAATTTACGGTTAAGAGTAAAAACCCAGATAAGTGAAGAGGAGTCCTTGCCCAGCATAACATCAATCTTTCCTGCAGCTAATTGGTTTGAGAGAGAAGCATTTGACATGTATGGAATAACTTTCACGGATCATCCTGATTTAAGAAGAATTTTAACTGATTACGGTTTTGAGGGATATCCTCTACGTAAAGACTTTCCATTAACAGGTAATGTCGAAATCAGATATGACGAAATTGATAAAAAAATAGTTCACGAGCCTGTTAAGCTACAGCAAGATTTTAGAAATTTTGACATTCAAAGTCCCTGGGAAGGAACAAAGTATTTAGATAAGGAAGCAAAAGAAAGTGAGTAATAATAAAACAGTAACTGTTAATTTTGGACCAGTACACCCCGCAGCACATGGCGTTTTGAGACTCATTCTTGATCTAGATGGTGAAATTGTAGAAAGGGCTGACCCGCACATCGGGCTTTTACATAGGGGCACTGAAAAACTTATCGAACATAAAACTTATCTTCAAGCAATACCATATTTTGACAGACTGGATTATGTTGCACCCATGAACCAGGAGCATGCTTTTGCATTAGCAATAGAAAAATTGCTAAATGTAGAAGTGCCTTTGAGAGGACAATATATTAGGGTTTTATTTGCCGAAATTGGGCGTCTCTTAAGCCACCTACTAAATGTTACCACTACAGCAATGGATGTTGGAGCTATGACACCAATCACATGGGGTTTTGATGAAAGAGAAAAGCTATTAGATTTTTACGAGGAAGTATCTGGATCTAGATTTCATGCAGCCTATTTTCGAGCAGGTGGTGTTCATCAAGATTTACCAGACGGATTAACTGATAAGATATTTAATTTTTGTAATAATTTCCCAAAAGCAATTGATGATATTGAAAGCATGTTGACTGAAAATAGAATATTTAAACAACGAAATGTAAATATCGGTAAAGTATCAAAGGAAGATGCTGTTGATCGTGGTTTTAGCGGATTCATATTAAGAGCATGCGGTGTACCATGGGATTTAAGAAAGTCCCAACCGTATGATTGTTACGACAAACTTGAATTCAAAGTTCCAGTTGGTCAAAACGGTGATTGTTATGACCGTTATCTATGTCAGATTGAAGAAATGAGAGAAAGTACGAAAATCATGCTTCAATGTCTTGATCAGATGCCTAAAGGAGAAGTGATCAATAGAGATTCCAAAATTGCAGCGCCCAAAAGGGAAGATATGAAACAATCAATGGAAGCCATAATCCACCATTTTAAATTTTTTACTGAAGGCTTTCATGTACCTGAAGGAGAAATCTATTCTGCCGTTGAGGCTCCTAAAGGTGAATTTGGGGTATATTTAATTTCTGATGGAACCAGCAGACCTTATAGGTGTAAAATTAGAGCCCCTGGATTTGCTCACTTGCAGGCATTTGATTTGCTCTCAAAAGGCCATCTTCTAGCAGATGTCCCTGCAATTCTTGGATCAATTGCAATAGTTTTCGGTGAGGTTGATAGATGAGCAATCAAAAAAACGCCTTTGTGTTTAATAAGGAAAATGAAATTAAGGCAAAAGAAATTCTTCTTAAATATCCAACTGATAGAAGGCAAAGTGCAATCATGCCTTTGCTTGATTTAGCGCAAAGACAAAATGAAAACTGGTTGAGCAGGGATATAGTTGAGTATGTAGCGGATTACTTAGAAATGCCTTTTATTAAGGCTTGGGAAGTAGTTACTTTTTATTCAATGTATTACACAAAATATAACGGAAAATATTTAGTACAAGTTTGTGGAACAACACCTTGTTGGTTAAGGGGTTCAGATCAAGTTATAAAAGCGTGCAAAGAAGTTATTTCACCAGAACCAAATACAGTCTCAAGCGATGGTTTATTTTCATGGATGCAAGTTGAGTGTCTTGGTGCTTGTGTGAATGCTCCACTTGTTCAAATCAATGACGATTATTATGAAGATTTGACTTACGATACAACGAAAAACGTTTTGCAATCTCTTATAGATGGCTCGCCACTGAGTATAGGTTCACAAAGTGGCCGTAAAAGTTCAAAGGCAGTGTCTTAATGTTAAAAGAAAAAGATAAAATATTTACTAATTTATTTGGCGATGAGCCTTTTCATTTAAAAAATGCACAGGCAAGAGGTGATTGGGATAATACAAAAGAACTTATTAAAAAAGGAAGAGAATGGATAATTGATGAGATGAAAAAATCTGAGTTAAGGGGAAGAGGAGGTGCAGGTTTCCCTACCGGATTAAAATGGTCATTTATGCCTAAAGATTCAAAGCTTACTAATTACCTTGTTGTTAATGCAGATGAGTCTGAACCAGGTACCTGTAAAGATAGAGATATGATACGAAATGAGCCTCATAAGCTTATTGAAGGATGTTTGTTAGCATCTTTTGCTATGAATGCTCATACTTGTTACATTTATATTCGCGGTGAATATTTTAATGAAGCTGTTGTTCTTCAAAAAGCGATTGACGAAGCATACGACGCTGGGTTAATTGGGAAAAATGCTGCTAAGTCGGGTTGGGATTTCGATATATTTTTACATCGAGGCGCAGGAGCATACATATGTGGTGAGGAGACAGCTCTACTTGAAAGCTTGGAGGGAAAAAAGGGCCAACCAAGACTCAAACCTCCTTTTCCGGCTAATAAAGGTCTATATGGATCGCCAACTACTGTAAATAATGTTGAAACCATAGCTGTTGTTCCAACGATTTTAAGAAGAGGTGGAGAATGGTTTTCATCTTTTGGTCGACCAAAAAATACAGGGACAAAAGTTTTTTGTATTTCTGGTCATGTTAACAATCCTTGCAATATAGAGGAAGAAATGAGCATTCCTCTTAGGGAGCTTGTAGAAAAGCATGCTGGAGGAGTAACTGGTGGATGGGATAATCTTAAAGCTGTAATTCCTGGAGGCTCATCTGTTCCACTTATACCAAAATCAACTTGCGATACTGTCCTGATGGATTTCGATTCACTGTCTGCAGTCAAAAGTGGGTTAGGCACAGCCGCTGTAATCGTAATGGATAAAAGCACTGACCTCGTCAAAGCTATCTCTAAGCTATCTCACTTTTATAAACACGAAAGTTGCGGTCAATGCACGCCTTGTAGAGAAGGAACAGGGTGGATGTGGAGAATGATGGAGAAGATTGGAAACGGTCATGCAAGTTCAAATGATATTGATAAGTTACTTGATGTAACAAAGCAAATCGAAGGCCATACAATTTGCGCGCTTGGTGATGCTGCGGCATGGCCAATTCAAGGTTTGTTTAGGCATTTTAGAGATGAAATAGAAGAGCAACTTAAAAAGACTAAGGCTGCATAATGGCAAAAGTAAAAATAAATGGGTCCGAGATTGAAGTATCTGATGGCATGACGATACTGCAGGCATGTGAAGAGGCAGGAATTGAAATACCAAGATTTTGCTACCATGATCGTCTTTCAATTGCAGGTAATTGTAGAATGTGCCTTGTTGATGTGGAAGGTTCACCTAAACCAGTAGCATCGTGCGCGATGCCAATTAACGAAGGCATGTCAATTCATACAAATACTCAGTCTGTAAAAAAAGCGAGAGAAGGTGTAATGGAGTTTTTGCTAATTAATCACCCACTAGATTGCCCAGTTTGTGATCAAGGCGGTGAGTGCGATCTACAAGATCAAACTATTGCTTTTGGTCCTGAAAATTCAAGGTTCGAAGAGAATAAAAGGGCAGTTGAAGAAAAGCATATGGGCCCATTGATTAAAACTTATATGACTCGATGCATTCACTGCACAAGGTGTATCCGATTTGCAGATGAAGTAGCGGGAGTAAATCAATTAGGAGCAGTAAATCGCGGCGAAAATATGGAAATAACAACTTATTTAGAAAAGACATTAGACTCCGAGCTATCGGCTAATATCGTTGATTTATGTCCGGTAGGTGCACTTACATCGAAACCATATCAATTTGAAGCCAGACCTTGGGAATTAAAGAAGACAGAAACGATTGATGTTATGGATGCGGTAGGGTCGAATATTAGAGTTGATACTTACGGGTGGAAAGTAAAAAGAGTATTACCCGTGCTTAATGAAGATATTAATGAAGAGTGGATATCAGATAAAACAAGGTATGCATGCGATGGGCTTTTAAATCAACGTCTAGACACACCCTACATAAAAAAGAATAACAAATTAGAGCAAGTTTCATGGGGAGAAACTTTTTCTCAATTAAAAAAACTTGTTATGGACTCAGATCCTGATGAAATTGCGTTTTTAGTAGGTGATTTTATTGATTTAGAAACAAGCTACTTAATAAAAAAATTATCGGAAGATCTAAGTATCAAGGCAGTTGATGGAAGACAGGAAGGATGTAAAGTTCCATTCAACCATAGATCTCAGTTCTTATTTAATTCTAAAATTAAAGGCATTGATGAAACAGATTGCATTTTAATGATTGGAACGAACACGCGCGAAGAAGCTGCAATTATTAATTCAAGAATAAGGAAAAGAGTTATTTCATCAAATATTCCAGTTGCACTGATTGGAAAAAATGTGGATCTTACATATAAATACAATCACTTGGGCGATGATATAAATATCCTTATAGATCTTTTAAATGAAAAAAACTCATTTTATAAAAAGTTAATAAATGCCTCAAAGCCAATGATTATTATTGGCCAGTCCGTGTTAAACCGTGATGACTCATTGCAGATTTACTCTCTACTTGAAACATTTACAGATAAATTCAATCTCATTCAGGAAGATTGGAATGGATTTAATGTATTACAGCTTGCCGCTGCAAGAGCAGGTATTCTTGAGATGGGTCTTATACAAAAAAATAAATCAGTCGATGATTTGGTTGCCGATGCAGAAAAAGGTAAATTCAAATTAGTGTTTTCATTTGGTGCTGATGAAATCAGTTATGAAAATTTTTCTAATTGTAAAATAGTTTATATGGGCACACATGGAGATAGAGGCGCAAACGCCGCTGATTTTATATTGCCTGCAGCAGCATATACTGAAAAAGATGCAATTTTTATAAACACTGAAGGGAGAGTTCAATACGCAAATAAAGCAAGTTTTCCTCCAGGTGAAGCTAGGGAAGATTGGAAAATTATTAATCAATTCAGTGAAGTCCTTGAACTAAAGTGGTCGTTTTTAGAATTGTATGATGTAAGAGATGAGATGTTTGCCAAGTTTCCCCATCTTAAAGAAGACTTTAATGATCAAAATAATGGACTCGTTAAAATTATTGATAATAAAGCTAATGAAGAAGTAGAAATCATTAATAAGGATACAAGATCAAGCCAAGAAAAAAAGAATGATACAATTAATGGTAACATCAAGAGCTTTGAGGAAAATTCGGCAAAAAAAATATTTAATACAGCTTGGGCTGATCTAAATGATCGCCAGAGAGAGTATCTGAGAAAATATAATTATCCTGAGACATGGTCAGAGTTTACAGAGCATTATGGCTTTAAAGTTGTTAATGATATTAAGAAGAAGAATAACGTCGTGTTGCCCTATGAGGATCAATACGCAAATAGTATAGGAAAAGCTTGGAATGATCTTACTTATAATCAAAAGAAATGGGCTTATACTAAAAGAAATAAAAATAATTTAATTGGATTAGCAGATGACGCAAATTTTTCACCTGATGGAATTGTCGTTTTAAACGACAATCAAGAGGCATACTATGCTCAACCAAAAGAAATTAACTTTAAAATTAAAAACTTAAGTTTCAGTATTGAAGACTTTTATATAAACGACTCAATTACAAGACATTCTAGTACGATGGCCGAATGCAGCCGAGCTAGAAGTGAAGTAAGGTCATCGGTAACGGAAAAGGCCTCATAATGATTAGCTTAGCTCAAACGTACTTTATCGAAGTAATGACCATTATTCTTTATTGCCTACTTATTTTTGTTCCCTTACTTCTAGGTGTTGTAATGGCGTTATATGCAGATAGAAAAATATGGGCAGCAGTTCAAAAAAGGAGAGGCCCAAATGTGGTTGGCCCGTATGGTTTGTTCCAAGTTCCTGCTGATGGATTAAAATTTATTTTTAAAGAAATTATTTTACCCGACGGCTCTGACAAAACAGTTTTCCTAATTGCTCCCATTATTACTCTTGCTCTATCAATTACAGCCTGGGCAGTTGTACCAGTTCAGGCGGGCGTAGTATTGGCTAATATAAATGTAGGAATCTTATACATTTTTGCAATTAGCTCTCTTGGTGTCTATGGAATTCTGATGGCTGGATGGTCTTCAAACAGTAAGTATCCTTTTTTTGGCGCTCTAAGATCAGCTGCTCAAATGGTTTCTTACGAAGTTTCCATAGGTTTTGTAATAATAACTGTCTTGCTATGTGTAGGCTCACTCAACTTGACTGAAATAGTAATGGCTCAAAAGACAATGTGGTTTTTCATACCTTTATTTCCAATGTTTATTGTTTTTTTTATATCCGCACTAGCTGAAACGAACAGACCTCCATTTGATCTTCCTGAAGCAGAGTCTGAGTTAGTAGCTGGATATCAAACAGAGTATTCAGGAATGCCATTCGTTTTGTTTCTGTTTGGAGAATACATAAATATTTTATTAATGTGCGCAATGACCACTATCCTATTCCTTGGGGGGTGGTTGCCGCCAATTGATATTTATCCACTAAATGCTGTTCCTGGATTTGTTTGGTTCTTATTGAAAGTAATTTTTGTTTTTTACTTATTTGCTATGGTTAAAGCATTTGTTCCAAGGTATCGATATGACCAATTAATGCGACTTGGCTGGAAAGTTTTCTTGCCTTTATCACTTTTTGCAGTTGTAGCAACATCTTCGATATTGTTCTTTTTTAATCTAGCCCCAGGAATGTAATGAAAATAATTAATTTTTTAAAATCGTTCCTTCTTTTAGATTTTTTAAAAGCTTTCTATTTAGCTCAAAAATATTTTTTTAGAAAAAAAGCAACAATCAATTATCCTTTTGAAAAAGGTAAATTAAGCCCTCGATTCAGAGG
>Ga0208390_1000597_pt1 | contig 13056 bp, 13 predicted proteins | sample Knorr_S7_td_Surf_FD_185594 | JGI IMG/M metagenome (GOLD analysis project Ga0208390, IMG submission 185594) | Marine microbial communities from Southern Atlantic Ocean transect - Knorr_S7_td_SurfaceA_ad_6m_LV_A (SPAdes) (version 2) | ecosystem: Environmental > Aquatic > Marine > Oceanic | place...
CATAAACAGATAAAAGTACTAACTCTGTTTGTCTGTCTAGGACTGAATCTATCTTTCCAGGCCAGCCTTTTTTAATTATTTTTCTAAAAGCCTGCTTATAATATTTTTTTGCTCGAGCTCTTTCTTCAATGCATTGAGGAAGGTAGAAAGAAGCTGAAAATACTAAATCACTGTAATCAGGTAAAAGTTCAATTAATTTTAAGGTTGCTGATTCTAGAAGTTCTTTTGCTTGATTGGCAGTTTTTGCACTCTGTATTCCTTGGTCAAGAAATTTTTCCATTTTCCTATTCACTCTTTTTTGTTCATTTAAAAATAAATCTTCAACATTGATAAAAAAGGATGTCAATTCTTCCAATGGCATATTTAGTTCTTGAGCCAATCTGGGAAAAGAAATTGTATGAAGTGTTCTATCTGACTTCCTAATAGTCTCCATAGACTTTTGTATTATTTTTACCTTCTTTTGAATATCAACTTTCATCTTAAAAAAACTTTCTATCTTGAAGATGTAAGTTGAGCATGTTTCTAAAATCTCTGAGAATTTTGGTTCGCTCAATTTTAGGTATGTGAACTATATGATCAATAAAACCATAAAATAAAACTGTTATAAGTTCTGCTTGCCTCTCCAATACTTCCTCATTTTTTCCAGGCCAACCTCTCTTTATAAGTCTATGAAACTTTTGTTTAACTCTTTTCCTATTTCTCTCTCTGTATTTAACGCATTTTGGTAAATAGCAAGAAAGTTCTAACCTTAAATCAGCATCCTTGCTTAGTGTGTCTACGAATCTTTCAAAAAAAATTTCAAAAGCATTTTTGAAATCTCCGGGAGTTCTAGCCTTTTTTATATGTTTATCCCAATATCTATGCAGGGATTCCCAATCTTTCTTCTGAGCTTCCAGGAATATGTCTTCAGTAGTTGTATAGAAAGAACTTATTTCATCAATACTAGTATCTAGCTCTTTAGCAATGGCCGCAAAGCTTATCTGTTCAATTCTTTTATTTCTCCTGAGAGAATTAACAGCTCTGTTTACTACCTTATCCTTAAGATTGCTAGCAGGTTTAGGCATACAGTTTTAAGTGACGAACATAGATAAAGTTTCTGCTACGTAAGCAGGCTTTTCTACTCCTTCAATCTCCATAGTGACTTCAGTCTTCATTAAATATCTACCATCACCCTTATCATCTACAGATACACACTTACTATGGGTTCTTACTTTAGAACCTACATTTACAGGATTAATAAATCTGACTTTATCAAGTCCATAATTAAATACCATTTTTAAGTTTTCAGGCGCAAGTACTGCTTGCGAAGTTAAATGAGGTACCAATGATAGAGACAGAAATCCATGTGCAATCGTTGAACCAAATAAAGGTGTCGCCTTCTCTGAGTCAATATGAATAAATTGATGGTCTAAAGTTGCATCAGCAAACATATCTATTCTATCTTGATCTACTTCAAACCAATCTGAGGAACCGATTTCTTGACCTACGTATTCTACTAATTTTTCTGCTGGTACTAATCCAATCATTGCTTTCTCCTATTTATTTATTAAATGATTTTTAAAATCTTCTCTCAAGCCAGTCTTCAAAAGCTTTCCAGTAGCTGTATGAGGTAACTCTTCTACAAAAACTATATCATCAGGTAACCACCATTTAGCGACTTTGTCTTCTAGATACGAATTAATATCTTCCTTGGTAGGATTTTGACCAGCAGCTTTGACTATCAGCAACAGTGGCCTCTCATCCCATTTAGCATGCAAAACCCCTATTACACAGGCTTCGGCTACTTCCGGATGACCTACTGCAGCATTTTCAAGATCTATTGAACTGATCCATTCACCACCTGATTTAATAACATCCTTACTTCTATCAACAATTTCCATATAACCCTGTGGATGTATCTTTGCAACGTCACCGGTATCAAACCAACCCTTGGCATCCATAGCACTTTCTTCTGCTTTGTAATAACGCTCAACAATGGTGGGTCCTTTTACCAATAATCTTCCAAAAGCCACACCATCATGTGGAAGTTCATTTCCATCATCATCAGCAATAGTCATATCAACCCCAAAAAAGGCTTTACCTTGCTTTTGTTGAAGGTCATATCTTTTTTCTATGTCCATATCCTCCATATCTTTTGTCCTACTAGTTGCCGTCCCAAGTGGGCTCATTTCAGTCATGCCCCATCCATGCATTAAAAAGACATCATGTTTTTCTTCAAATTCTTGAATCATAGCTCTAGGAGCAGCTGAACCACCTACTAATGCTGTTTCAACGCAATCTAAAGTTTGATTAGTTTCATTAAGATGTTGTAAGAGACCTAACCAGACCGTTGGAACACCCATCAATAGATCTGGCTTTTCATTGTCTATTAATTCATAAACTGAGGCACCATCAAGTGCTGGTCCTGGAAAAACTAACTTCGCACCAAACATTGCTCCAGCATATGGTATGCCCCATGCATTGACATGAAACATTGGTACAACAGGTAAAATGCATGTAGAACTAGACACTTTAGCGACATTACCTGAACTAACTATCCAAGCATGCAAGATTGTCGATCTGTGAGAGTAAAGGACACCTTTTGGATTGCCGGTCGTCCCGGACGTATAACACAGGCTAGAAGCAGTATTTTCGTCGAATTCTGGCCAACTAAATTCATCAGATTCTTCAGATATTAAATCTTCATAACACATGGCATTATTTAATTTAGTATCTGGCATGTTCTCTTTATCCGTCAGAATGACATAACCTTTAACATTCTTTAACTCAGATTCCAGAGACTCTACAAGCTCCACAAATGATAGATCTATGAATAGATATTGATTCTCTGCATGATTAATAATGTATATTAATTGCTCAGGAAAAAGTCTTGGGTTGACTGTATTAACAACACATCCTATTCCAGATACACCAAAATATAATTCAAAATGCCTAAATGTATTCCATGCAAGTGTGCCTACAGTATCATCCTCTTTTAATCCAAGTTTTTCTAGAGCATTGGCCAACTGTCGAGATCTCTTAGCTGCATCTCCGTATGTATATCTATGAATTGGTCCTTCAACTGTCCTAGAAACTATCTCTGCATCATTATGATACTTCTCAGCGTGCTCAATAAGGCCAGATATCAACAGCTGACCACTCATCATATTTCCTAACATTTTCTCTCCTAGTTTCTAAGTATTGTCTCTTTTAGTGGTTCAGAATATCTTCGCTTTACCCACTCTTCAAGATTAAATTTGGTATCTCCCTTTTTTAATTTCTTTAATAACAATAAATCAGAATAAAATTGCCATAAAAAAGGTGCCCATTCGAGCTGCAAGTCACTCTTCCATTCAATGCATAGTTTGTATTGAGTTTTCTGAAGTTTTTCTATTTCCCTGAGCTTTAAAGAGGGAAAGTTTTTAAAAGGATCTGAGAAGTAAGGTAAGATTTTAATGAAATCAGAAGGTATATCGAAATTGTTCAAAATCTGTTTGTCTGTTTCCTCTTTCATGAATCTTGAAAGGCATATCATATCTGTATATGGCATACCAGTCGGGTTTATTCCTATAGCTTTTGTTAGGTTACCTAAAGATTTTCTTCCTTTATAAGATCCTATATAAAATCTTGAAGGGCAGTAATCATTGGCGTAATAGTTGTCCCAAATTATTATTGGGTTTGAAAATAAACTCTTTAATTCTTTGATTCCCTTTTGCGGAATAGACTGACTAACAACTTCATCTCCTGTCCATAATATCGATATCGAAGGGTCAATATCCTCTGCAAGAGCTTTTAGATATTCGTTTTTTTGTATATTTCCTTTGGCAAAACTTTTGCAGTAAACCGTTGGGCAAACCATTAAAGAATTTTTTTTAAGAAAGTCGATTGAGGAAACTGAATTGATGATTGTCAGGTGAAATTTGGCAAGTTCTTTGTCTTTTTCATGTTCGATATCATCAAAAAATATTGCAAAGTCCTTGAAACCAAGCTGGTGAGCTTGTTTCAATTTAGAATTAAGAGATCTTACGAAGTTTTTTGATAATTTAGAAGATCGAAGACCTGGCGAAATAGCAAAGATAGGTTTTATTTTATTTTTCTTACATTGATCAACAAGATTTCTTAAGGTTTTTTGTTCTTCAGCAGGATATGTCTTTCCCCATTCTATTCTGTGGTACAAATCTTCCTTAGGTCCATATAAATAAAAGTCCATTTTGAGTTTACCCATATGATTGATTACTTTTGCTCTTTGATCCTTAGAAAATAAGCGACCGTAATAACCTTCTATATAACCTTTTAGCATCTATTTAATATTCCTAAGCAAACTCTATCATCACCATTTAAATCTTTAAACGTTCTAATTTGAGAAAAACCGTAGGTCTCAAATATTGAGACAACCGAGTCAGATTGATCATAGCCATGTTCAATGAATAAGTAGCCAGAATTATTAAGAATTTCTGAAGTCTCTTTAACAATTGTTTCAATATCATATAGTCCTTCTGAATCAGATATTAGTGCTTGTTTTGGCTCAAACTTTAACCCATCAGAATAAACTCTAGGGTCAGAAGGATTAATGTAAGGAGGATTGGAAACAATCACATCAAAATATTCATTCTTAAAAGCAGATGACCAGTTTGAATTGACTAGAGATACATCTAATGAATTCCTTATCATATTTTTGGATGTCACCTTTAGAGCTTCGTAACTTAAATCTGAACACACAACTTCCCAATTTGCTCTTTCTTTAGCCAAAGATAGTCCAATAGCACCTGAACCGGTTCCTAAATCCAAGACTCTAATTTTTTTCTTATCAAATATTTCTAAGACTTTTTGAACTAAGATTTCTGTTTCTGGTCTAGGAACTAAGACATTCTGATCGACGTAAAGGCTAAGATTCCAGAATTCGATATTATTTACTAGATAAGCTAGAGGCTCCCCTTTTTCTCTTCTCTGACTTAGTTCTTTAAGTTTACTTATAATGTCACCTGTTAATGGAGGGTTATCTCTATATAGAGTATTCCTATCAATTTCTAATAGATGTAATAACAATAACTCAATATCTAGTTGAGAACTTACAATGCTTGATTGCTTGAGAAGTTTTATCTGGTTTAAAGCAGAATGATCATCCATCAGCTTGAAGATTCAAGATTAGCTAGAGCTCTTGCTTGGTTCTCTTCGAGTAAAGCTGTGATCATAACCTCCATATCTCCATCTAAAAAACCGGGTAAATTATGAACAGAAAACTCAATACGATGATCAGTGATTCTATTTTGTGGAAAGTTATAAGTTCTTATTTTTTCAGATCTATCTCCAGACCCTACCATAACTCTTCTATTTTCAGCTTGCTCAGACTCTACTTTCTCTTTCTCAGCGTTTTGTAATTTCGACTGAAGTAATGAAAGGGCTTTTTCTTTATTTTTATGTTGTGACCGACCATCCTGGCACTCTACTACTATACCTGACGGTATGTGAGTTAATCTAACGGCAGAATCTGTTTTATTAACATGCTGACCTCCGGCACCTGATGCTCGGAAGGTATCAACCCTCAAATCATTTTTGTCTATATTTATTTCCGCTAAGTCGTCTTGTTCTGCTAAAACAGCAACTGAACATGCCGATGTATGCACTCTTCCTTGAGACTCTGTAGATGGAACTCTTTGCACCCTATGAACCCCAGCTTCAAATTTTAGTTGCTTGTAAACATCGGAGCCCTCAATTCTTGTAACAAGTTCCTTGAACCCGCCATGATCGCCCTCTCTCACGCTGACTATTTCCATCTTCCAGTTATTCCTTTCAGATAATCGAGAATACATTCTATACAGATCACCAGAGAAAAGGGCAGCTTCATCGCCTCCTGTACCGGCTCTTATTTCAAGAAAAACATCTTTTGAATCATCAGGATCCTTGGGAAGTAGTAACCGTTTAAGCTCATTTTCAAGATTATCAATATTTTGCTTTAGTTCCTCGAATTCCATTTCTGCCATTAGTTTTATTTCAGGATCAGAATCCTTCATAAGTACCTTGGCTTCATTCAGATCATCTTCAGCTTTTTTGAATGCATTGAATGCATTCACAACAGGAGATAAATCTGCATATTCTTTTGAAAGTTTTATAAACTCTTCCTGATTGGAGGTTATATCTGGTTTACTCAAAAGAGATTCTATTTCTTCATATCTAAAAGAAACATCACTTAATTTAGTTAAAATACTCTCTATCATTTATATAAACCTTTGCTGATAATAGAATTTATGACCAATCTAAGTAGATTATTTTCACAGCATGTAATCGTTTTATCACTAATAATTATATCTCTTGGATGCACTTCAATCCCTATGGAATCTCAAAAATTTTTAACCGAAATTAAAAGTGTACAAGAAAATTTCAAAATCGATGGTAAGTTTAAGCTTTCGTATATGGATAGCAAGGAAACAGGTTATTTCGTTCTAAGCAAAGAAGGTAATACAGTTTCGTTAAATATTGGGAAAAACTATCTACTACCAGAGAAAGTTATCATCCTAGATAGAAGAGAGACACTAAATATAAATGCATTTATTGAAAATAATATCTTGCCTTACAACTTACCTGTATTAAAAGTTGAGAGGTTTTTAGAATTATTATTAGGACTTGAAACAAAAGATCTACAAGATGAGGAAATAGGATTGGAATTAGAAACTAAATCAAATGATGATTATCCTTCGGAATTCACTCTTTCATATAAAGACATAAATCTTCTCTTAAAAGTTAAAAAAATATGGAAGAATTAAAATTAAAAGCACCCGCAAAACTGAACTTACATCTCGAGGTAGTAAAAAAAAGGCGTGATGGATTCCATGACTTATCCTCATTATTTACTCTAATTGAATTATTTGACGATATAACGCTCAGAAAGAATTCAAATTCTATAGAATTAATTGAATCCAATCCTATAGAACAAAATATCGTATTAAAAGCGGCAAACCTCCTCAAGGATCTATTCTCTGTAAAGGAAGGTGTCAAAATTGAACTCATAAAGTCTATACCTGATCAAAAGGGTTTAGGAGGTGGAAGTTCCGATGCAGCATCAACACTACTTGGCTTAAGAAAATTTTGGAATTTGGATATATCAGATCAAGATCTTGCAAAGATTGCTCTAAAGTTAGGTTCAGATGTTCCTTTCTTTATATACGGTAAGACTGCCTGGGCAGAAGGAAGAGGTGAAATTCTGGCTGAATATCCATATAAAAAGAAATATTACTTGTTATTTTTGCCCCCATTAAAGATAAGTACTAAAGATGCTTTTGAGCAAGCTAGTTTTGTATCTAAGCCTGAAATCAGTAAAAAGAACTTTACTAGTGACCAGTCATTTAATAGTTTTGAAGACTGGATAAGAAAGACTTATTCAGAAATGGATGAAGCTTTTAATAATCTAAGATTGATTGGAGAACCTAAATTATCTGGAACTGGCTCAACTATTTTTTTGGAGTTTGACAGTAAATCTGCTGCTGAGTCAGCACAGAAACATTTTCCTGAGTTAGTTTTAACAAAAAGCTTAGAACGTTCACCCTTAATGCAAATAATAGAATAAAATACGCAAAATATATGAATGGGGTGTGGCCAAGCGGTAAGGCAGCGGCTTTTGATGCCGCCATGCGCTGGTTCGAATCCAGCCACCCCAGCCATCTATAGGAGATACAAATGGAGAAAAGACATCAAAAAATAGCTGTCTTCAGCGGAACAGCTAATCTCGAGCTTGCTGAAAAAATTTGTAAAAAACTTGCTCTAAAACAAGGAAAAGCAGACATCGGTCGTTTTAGTGATGGCGAAATCAGCGTGAAAATCAATGAAAATGTAAGAGGAAAAGATGTTTATATAATCCAGCCAACTTGCAGCCCTTCTCACGTGAATTTAATAGAGTTAATACTAATGGTTGATGCTCTAAGATGGTCTTCTGCAGGTAGAATTACGGCTGTTATGCCATATTATGGATATGCAAGGCAAGACAGAAGGGTAAGATCTCAAAGAGTTCCAATCAGTGCTAAAGTTATTGCTGGTATCTTAGAAAGGTCAGGAATTGACAGAGTTTTGACAGTAGAGCTCCACTCTGAGCAGATTCAAGGATTTTTTGACATACCTGTAGATAATATATACGGCACAAAAGTTATCTATGAGGACATCAAAAAACAAAAATTCAAAGACATATTAGTTGTAAGTCCTGACGTTGGAGGCGTAGTCAGGTCAAGAGCTTTATCTAAGTTTTTAGATATTGGTGACTTGGCAATTATAGATAAAAGAAGAGATGAAGCGAACAAATCCGAGGTAATGAATGTAATTGGAGATGTTTCAAAAAAAGATTGTTTGCTCTATGACGATATGGCAGACACATGTGGAACATTGTGCAATGCAGCAGATGCATTAAAAGCCAAAGATGCTAGAAGTGTGAGTGCTTACATCACTCATCCTGTATTATCAGGTGAGGCAATAGAAAAAATAAATCAATCTTCACTTGATCAATTAGTTGTAACAGATACTATACCGCTCTCGGAAGAAGCTAAATCCTGTAAAAAGATAAGATCTATATCTTTGGCACCGACTTTAGCTGAGGCCATAAAGAGATTAAATAAAGAGGAATCAATAAGTGAAATGCTTATGTGATCAAATGAATTATGAGTGAACAAGTTAATTTAAATGCAATTAGCAGAGAAGTTGAAGGTAAATCTTCTAGTAGACAGTTGAGAAGAATGGGTTCAGTTCCAGCTGTGATATACGGTGGAGAAAAAGAACCTATGAGAATATCTATTTTAGAGAAGGATATTGCAAAAGCATCCGAGATACCTGGATTTGCCACTCAAATATTGAACATAAATATTTCAGGTGATGAGCAAAATGTTATTGTTAAAGAAATTCAAAGACATCCGGCTACTCTAAGAGTTCTGCACGCAGACCTTCAAAGGGTTGATCCTGACACAAAAATCAGTATTTCAGTTCCTGTAAGGTTCTTAAATGAAGATAATTGCATGGGCGTAAAAATGCATGGTGGTGCTATTTCTCGTTTGATAAATAATATCGATATAAGTTGTCTAGCTTCTAATCTACCGGAATATCTCGAAGTAGATGTAGCTGAACTAGATGTAGGTGACTCGATATTTTTATCAGCTCTCAATCTACCAGAAGGTGTAGAAATCCCATCACTTGCTCTTGGTGATGATAGAGATCAGGCTGTAGTTTCTGTAACGGAAGCTAAAGTACTTGATGTTGAGCCTGAAATAATTGAAACGGAAGAAGATGGTGAATCTGCTGAAGAAGAAGCTGCAGAATCTACTGAAGGTCAAGAAGAGGCTGACGAATAATACTTCAATAATATTTCATGGAATCACTATTAATATTAGGGTTAGGTAATCCTGGTAAAGATTATGCTCATACTCGACATAATGCTGGTGCTGATTACGTCGACTTACTTTGCAGTAAATACTCGTTAACTTTAAAAAAAGAAAGACAAATCCATGGTCAATTTGCTGAATTTGTTAATGATGACTATAAGTTAATTTTTGTAAAGCCCTCTACCTTTATGAATGAAAGTGGTTTGTGCGTGTCGAAAACAAAAAAATTTTTTTATCTCAGAACAGAACAAATTTTAATCGCCCATGATGAACTGGATCTGCCTAATTCAGAAATAAAGCTAAAAGAGTCAGGCGGACATGGTGGCCATAATGGTCTTAGAAACATAATTGATCATTTACAAGGAGACAATTCTTTTAAAAGATTAAGAATTGGAATAGGTAAACCAGATAAAGATAAAGATAAAGATATCATTTCATACGTCTTAAAAAGGGCTTCAACTGAAGAAAGGAAAATACTATTGAGCAATCTTAGTAAGTACTTAGATCTGGGAGAAAAAATAATCCAAGATGGATGGCAAAAGACTGTAATGCATTACCATACAACTAAGGAAGAAAATAATGAGTCTTAAATGTGGGATAGTTGGACTTCCAAATGTTGGTAAATCAACATTATTTAATGCTTTAACAGCTGCAGGGATCGAAGCGCAAAATTTTCCTTTTTGCACTATTGAACCTAATAAAGGTATAGTTCCCGTCCCAGATCCAAGACTTAATGAAGTCGCTAGGATAGTAAATCCTGAAAAAATAATACCTACAACTACTGAATTCGTAGATATAGCAGGTCTAGTAAAAGGTGCGTCGGAAGGAGAAGGTTTAGGAAATAAATTTCTTTCTCATATAAGAGAAACTCAGGCAATTCTTCATGTTATTAGATGCTTCGACAATCCTGACATTACACATGTACATGATGAAGTGAATCCTGTGGTAGATCTAGAAACAGTAGAAACTGAACTTCTTCTAGCTGATATTGAAACTTTATCAAATGCATTACTTAGGCTAAAAAAAGCCACAAGATCAGGTGACAAAGAGATATTGATGCAAAGAGATAAATTCGAGAACCTATCTGCCGAATTAAGTAGTGGAATTTTAGGTAGAAATACTGAGAGTTTTAAAAATGACCAAGAGGCCTATAAAGAGTTAGGCTTGATTACCGTTAAACCCTGTTTATATGTAGGAAATGTTGAAGACTTAGATTCTGGTAATATTTTACTTGAAGATTTGATTGGCTATGCCGCAGAAAGAGGATCCATGGTCATTCCTATGTGTAATCAACTTGAAGCGGAAATTGCTGAACTTGATTTTGAAGAAGGAATGGAATTCTTAAAGGATATGGGACTAGAAGAACCAGGTCTCAATAAACTTATAAGGGAAAGCTATAAAATGTTATCTTTAATAACATATTTTACTGCTGGAGAAAAAGAAGTTAGAGCATGGACAACAAGACAAGGTTCCACTGCTCCTGAAGCGGCTGGAGTTATTCATACTGACTTTCAAAAGGGATTTATCAGAGCTGAAACTATTTCTTATGATGATTATGTCGAGCATTCAGGTGAATTGGGAGCTAAGGAAGCAGGAAAACTTCGTTCTGAAGGTAATGAATACATAGTTAAAGATGGCGATATAATGCATTTTAGGTTTAATGTTTAATAGTTACTCGACTTTATCCTAACTGATCACTAAAATTCGCAGCACGGTTGTGTAGCTCAGCTGGTTAGAGCGCGGCATTCATAATGCCGAGGTCGGTGGTTCAAGCCCACCCACAACCACCAAAAGCCTTAAAGATACTTCTTAAAGAATAAATTCTGCAGATCAGCAATAGATCTTCCATATCCCTTCTGAGAATCAAAAGCATGCTCCTCTTGAGAAAATATATGAAGTTCTGTGGGTATATTTAGATCAGTTAACTTTGTATATAAATCTGTTGAATCAGATAGTTTTACCACCGAATCAGTTGAACCATGAATTAACATTGTAGGTGGAAACTGATTATTTATTTGTAAAATTGGACTGGCTTTATCGAAGTCATTTTGTGAGGCATCATTGCCCATTAAAGCCTTGTAAGCATCAAATATAGCATCGGTATCTTCGTATTTTCTTATTTGCGCTGGAGGGTATATAGCACATACTGCTTTTACTTCTGAAGTAACATGATTATTTCCGCCTTCACCTTCAAAACTTGGATCTATATCTGATAGAGCTGCCATTAAGGAAAGATGGCCACCAGCAGAATTTCCTGTGACACCAATTCTATCTGGATCTATCTTTAATGTATCTGAATTAGCCCTGATATAACGTATTGCACAATTTACATCTTGTATCTGTGCAGGCCAAACCTCTTCTTGAGATAACCTGTAAGATGCTGTGAGGCAAGTAAACCCCTCTCTCGCGAGTAATATTCCATAGCCACGTAATTGATTTTTATCTCCTTCTCTCCAGCCTCCTCCATGTATAATTACTATCCCAGAACCATTAGCCTCACCTTCAGGCGGACAAAATAAGTCTCCAGTTAGGTCTCTCGTACCTGTAGACCCAATTCTTATATTATCTTCTATATTTACTAATGTTTTCATTTAAAAAAAGGCATCGAAGGATGCCTTTATACAAAATTCTTTTTTTATTTGATCTAGAGTTCTATACACTCAATATAAAAATAATTGCAAGCATAAGGCCCAAACCTTCTGATCCAAGAGTTTCCACAAATTTTAAATATTACAAATTAATCGTCTAACCCTTTCATGGTTAATCTTATTTTACCTTGCCTGTCTACTTCTAAAACTTTGACCTTAACTTCTTCACCTTCAACAAAATAATCTGAAACGTTCTCTACTCTTTCCTCTGATATTTCAGACACATGAACTAGTCCATCTCTTCCGGGCATAATTGTTACAAAAGCACCAAAGTCTTTGATATTTGCTACAGTCCCTGTATAAATCTTATTTACTTCCGGTTCAGCAGTAATTTCCTCAATTCTTTTTTGAGCAGACTTCCGAGATTCTGGAGTATCGCCATAAATAGTTACTTTACCACTGTCCTCTACCTCAATAATTGCTCCAGTTTCTTCAGTAAGTGCTCTAATTGTTTCGCCACCTTTACCTATAACATCACGTATCTTTTTAGTATTTATCTGTATTACTACAGCTTGAGGTGCTTTTTCAGATAGCTGTTCTCTTGAAGCGGAAATAACTTCATTCATACTTGAGAGTATAAGATTCCGAGCAGTATGTGCTTTCTCTAGAGCAACTTCGAATATTTCTTCAGTAATTCCATCTATTTTAATATCCATTTGAAGAGCAGTTATTCCCTCTGAAGTTCCTGCAACTTTAAAGTCCATATCGCCTAGATGATCTTCATCGCCTAAAATATCCGTAATAACTGCGAATCCTTCTTCTTCTTTAACTAATCCCATAGCTATACCAGCCACCGCGGCCTTAAGAGGAATACCTGCATCCATAAGTGCAAGACTTGAACCACAAACACTCGCCATTGAGCTAGAGCCATTAGACTCTGTTATTTCAGATACTACCCTTATTGTATAAGGAAAGTCATCAGGTGACGGTAAAACAGCTTCTAAAGCTCTCCTTGCAAGTTTTCCATGCCCTATCTCTCTTCTTTTTGGACCAGACATAAATCCTGCTTCTCCTACCGAATAAGGAGGAAAATTATAGTGAAGCATAAATTGATCTTTGTACTCACCTTCTAAGGC
>Ga0208390_1000599_pt1 | contig 13044 bp, 8 predicted proteins | sample Knorr_S7_td_Surf_FD_185594 | JGI IMG/M metagenome (GOLD analysis project Ga0208390, IMG submission 185594) | Marine microbial communities from Southern Atlantic Ocean transect - Knorr_S7_td_SurfaceA_ad_6m_LV_A (SPAdes) (version 2) | ecosystem: Environmental > Aquatic > Marine > Oceanic | place...
CATCGTTGGCCTCGGGAGGTAAACCGTGCTCGTTGGCCAGAGCGGTGGTGTGGTGAGACCACACTCGAATGTTGGAGAGGTTGCGGTTTTCCCCACCCAAAGCGTTGGCAAAAACCACGCCGGTTCTGCTCCGATCGATGTCGGAGTTTTCCCCGTCGTACCCAGCGTGTTCAATCGCATCCGCTGCAACCGTGACCGCCCAGAGCTGGCAAGGATCGATCTGCGGCAGGGTGCCGGGTGGTTGTCGCCATCGCCGCCAATCAAACGCTGCATCCGACACCAAGGCACCGATCTTGGCGTAGGTGTACCCCTCGGTGTGTGCGCCAGGACCGCCCTCCTTCCAAAAATGGTCAATCGGGCCGGGCCAGCGGCCTTCCGGCAGCGGCCGGATGCTCACTTTCGCCTCGAGGATGTTCTTCCAGAACGCGTCGATGTTGTGGGCATCGGGCATCAGCGCCCCCAGGCCGATCACTGCAATCGGTTCAAACGGCCCCTGGTCAATCCCCTCGCAGGGTTTGCCGTCCTCCGTGGTCAGGGTCATCGTCTCACCTCAATTCATGATGCTCTCGGGCACCATCGTGATCGAATAGCCCGCATCCACGTAGATGCACTGTCCCGTCACGCCGGCTGCCAGCGGACTGGCGAGCCACAAGGTTGCCCCTGCAACGTCGTCTTGGTCGACATTACGTCGGAGAGGAGCGTTTGCTTCCACGTGGTCGAGGATGCGGTCAAACCCAGGGATGCCACTCGCAGCGATGGTACGAATCGGTCCGGAGGAGATGGCGTTGACGCGATGGCCTTCCGGGCCAAGGTGACACGCCAGTTCACGAGTCCAGCATTCCAGCGCCGCTTTTGCCATCGACATGATGCCGTAACTCGGAACGTATCGATTGGACGCGGCGTACGTGAGCGTGATGGTGGACGACCCCGGGTTGAGGTAGGGCAGGGCGTGCTTGAGGCAGCGCTGCAGCGAATTGGCTGAAATCGTCATGGCGGTGTTGATGTCGTCGTCTTCAACGAACAAAACGGGGCGGTCAAAACACGAACGGGGTGCAAAACCAATGGCGTGAATCAGAACGTCGGCTTTCAGACCGGGGTTTTCGGCTGCGAAGGCCGTGAAGAATTCCTTCGTGGTGGCGTCTGAAGCGACATCGAGCGGATAGAAGCCTGCGATGGCGGGAAGCTGGTCCTTGAGCTTGAACACCCGACTCATGAATCGCTTTTGGTACCCCAAATAGAGGGTTGCGCCGGCCGCAGCCAACTGCTTGCAAATGGCCCATGCGATGGAGTCTTCACTGGCAACACCAAACACAAAGGCCGTTTTTCCTTCTAAACCAAGCATGGAAAACCTCCTTGGGGAACAAGTGCAGAGCCTTCCACCAAGCCTTTGAGTGTTGCCTATGAAACCGTGGCACATCGGCCGGGTTGGAGATGCCCGTCGACGAGCCGTTGCACGCCCTCAGAGGTCGGCAAATACGTCATCAAAGTCGTCGTCTTCAACGTCGTCGGAGAGAAGGTCGTCCAGGTCTGAAAAGTCGAATTCGTCTTCCTCCTCCTCGTCGTCCATCTCCACGGGTGGCACGAGGACCGGTTGAGCGTTTGCACGGCGGCGCAGGGTGCGCGCGAGAGCGACCACAAAGATCAGACCGAACAGCACGGCGGCGCCGATGCTGCCCCATTTCACGAGGGTGTCCTTGTCCACTTCTTCCAGCCCACCACCCAAGCCGCCGGCGGTGTTGCTGGCTTCCAACTGGATGGAAATGCTGCTTTCGCTGACCGGAGCGTTGTCGTCGTTTCCGCTTTCGGCTTGGAAGGTCACCTGATATCGGGCCTCATCGACCACATCGGAGGGCGCACGAACCACCAATTCACGAACGTTCGATACACCGTCTTCAGCGACGTCTTCAGCCACAAAAGTGCCGCCGGGGAAGGTGAAGCCTGCGGCCTCCAAATCGGCGGCGTTCACGATGGAGACGCGGATTTTATCCTCGTCGTTTCCGTTGTTCTGGAATTGGAAGGTGATGGTGACCTCGTCGCCCGAAGTCATCGTCCGGGTGCTTTTGTCGGAGATGTCGAGGTCAACCATGCCGTAGGTGGCGATGTTCAGATCCCCGCTGACCGAAGCGTTGGTGGCCAGTGCTTCGGGCCAGTCGAGCATGCCAACGTTCGTGACGATGGCGGTCAGCGTGAAGTCGTAGGACAGGTCGGAGGACATGCGTTTCTGACCCGTGAAGGTGACGATGAAGTCCTCTTCCTCGCCCGGCCCGAGTTCAAAGGAGTCGTCCTCGAGCATCATCTCGACTTCAAGCCCGTCCCACTCTTTTTCGACGCTGATGGTTTCCTGGAAGGACGACGGATTCGAGACCGTGCACGTGATTTCAACCGTTGGGTCGTTGAGCGGGTGAACGTCCAATTCTGGATTTTTGTCGGCACAGTCGATCTCCACGCCCGGTGCCGTGGGCAGCTGCGCTGAGGTGAGTGGGAACATGCAGCACAGCATCAAAACCACCAAAACGCAACCAAAACGGCGGGCGGATTGCATGTCGCTCACACCATACGAGTGGATTCTCTTTCATCAATGTGATGTGAGCAAAGGCCTTGAATCGGGCTGAACGGGTGAGGGTTTACTCGCCGTAAACCAGCGCAGGCAATTCACTGTGCGTGTTCCACATGACCTCTTCGTCAACACCGGCACTCAGAAGTTGTTGCGTGCGCTTCGGAACCGTCTTCGGGCCAAGCACCGCTCCGGGCCGCCGAGGGTCGTCCATGTAGTCGGTTTCGAGGAAAAAGCCGTTTTTTGCGTCCAAGTGGGTTTCGATTAAACGCTCCAGTGCGCCCTTGCCGCACAGGACGCTCGGCGTCAAACCGTGGGTGTTGGTCGTGCGGACGTCGGGGGGCGAATAATGCCGCACCAGTTTTCGCAAATCCATGCCTTGCTTCAACGCTCGCTGAGCCAAATCGGGGTAGGTCTCGGCGCTTTCGCCTTCGACGTGAAGCTGCAGAGGCAAGCCTTCCTGAGCCGCCAGATGCATAGTCTCGTCAAGCAGTTCGTTTGACAGCGCCCACACCTCATCGGAAACGGGCCAGTGCGGTCGACCCACTTCACCGATGGCGTGCGCTTTGCCTTCGTGAATCAGCGATAACGCTGCGTCGATGGAGTGGCGGTAGTTTTCAACCGCCCGTTGCTTCCCAGCGTCCCCCTCCTCCGACACCCACCGTTCAAACTGGTGAGCGAAGGCAGCGGGATGCGGCCCCAACACGACCCGTACACCCAAGCCGACTTCATCTCGAACGGATTGTGCCATCGAAACCGTGTCTGCATAGGCCGCCTGATGCCCCTGGAGTGTTTCAGGAGGAGCCGAGAAATCGGGGCAGTGGACCAGCACAAGGTCCGTACCGCCCACCCGCTTGAAGTCGCGCGCTGCATCGAGGAAGAGCCCTCGGCGGTTCAGATGGAAATGGTTGTCCAAAACCGGACCGTCGTAGACCATGGTATCGCCTCAGATACGATCGACAAAAATGCCCTGATCGCTGAACACACCGTTCCAGTACACCGCCGACATCGCGACCATGTTGGGATGTCGGGCGTCGGCCACGATGCATTTCCCGTTGGGCCAGACCTGAACCGTGAGACTGTGGCGCGTGTCGGTGAGGGTTGTGCATCCGAGTCGGGCATCGTATTCTGCGCTGCCCGACGGGAGGCTGGCCGGGATGGCTTCGAGGTTGACGGCACGATCGAACTGGAACGAGACAACGACGGGTCCAAGTTCGGCCACCAAACCGCTGTCGTCCATGCCCATGCGAAGCAACAGTTCCTTGGCCGCAGCGCGTGCTGCTTCGACTCGATGCGTTCCATGGACCACGATGCGGCCCTCCTCATCGATCACCAGCGTGGCTCGAGGGCGCTCCATGGCCTTGATGACCACGCCGCTGTTGCGCTGACCGCCCACCTCCGCAACCACTCGTTCGTGGTCGAGGGGCGTGGGGCAGACAAAGCGGACGAGTTGGTTTTCCACGCGCACATCGATGGAACCGGTCGCCATGTTCACTCCTCCTCCGTGTTGATGGAATCGCTTGCCGTTGATGAAATCTCCTCAGGGTCGTTGTTCGCTTCCAACGCGGCGAGAACGGCGGGGACATGGGGGCGATGCAAGGCCACCAGAAGCGTGGCATCGTCCCCTTCTGTTGCCCGAAGTTCAGCCAAGGCACCGCGGATTCGGGCGGCGTACCTTGCGTCCCGACGTTGAGCCAGGGCGGGTGTGCTGAGCCACTCCGTAAGTTCCCACCACGCTGATGCCAAGACGGCTGCGGAGGAATAGTCCACCGATTGGCCCTTGGGCGGCGGTTGAGCCTCGAACAGGTGCCGTTTGATGCTCTTGTTCCATCGCTTCCCGACGCGCACCATCCCGAGGAGTTTCCTCCAGTGCGAAACCGCCCGCGCTTCTTGGGTCAGATAGTCGCCCCAGTCCTCGTCGTCGGCCAGCGGCTCGATGAAGAACACGGGTCGCTGGTGTCGGTCAGAATTGCGTTGCAACCGCCGAGGCTCAGGATCCGGAAAGCGTCCACCCTGAAGCTCCTCCAGAGCCGAGATGCCCTCAACGTATTTTCCGAATGCACCGCCCGAAAGGAGCGCATGGGTGAGGTTGACGCCCTGCGATTCGGCCTCATCCTTTTCCTCTTGCACCCACAGGTCAACCACGTCGGGTGATTCCAACAGCGCCAACCCGTGAAAGGCCAATCGCGGACGCATGGCGTTGGGGTAGACCACCGTGGGCAGCGTGCCGTGAAGCACGACCCTGCCGCCATCGCTGTCTTCCCAGACCTCATCGGTCCACGGCTGCTGAGGCATGCCCGGACCTCACTGGTTGTTGACCCAGTCCTGCAGCGACTCAACGGTCCATCCCTGGTCGAAATAGCCCTGAATTTCCTCTTGGGACCACTGCGGGAACTGCTGCATGGCACGAGCCATTTCAGGGTCAACGTCCGCAGGGATTTGGGCCAAAACCTTGGATTCAGTGAAGGTGTCTTCGGCTGCGTCGTCCTCGTACTCGTACTCGTCGTCGAGCATGGACGAGCCGCCGCCTCGACGGGCCATGAACACGACCACCGTGCCGAGCACACCGATGACCACCACGAGGATGGCCACGATGAGCAGGAGGTTGGAGCTGTCTTCCTCGGCCTGGACCTTGACGTTGAACACGTCAGCCCACCGGTCTGCCGAACCGTCGTAGACGGGCTCGCTGGAGCCGCTGATGCTGATGGTGTAGTACATGCCCGTGGTTTGGGTTGCGAACGGAGCGAGCGTGATCTCGATCCAATCGCTCTCTTCCATAATGCCGAGCTCGGGTGTGGAAACGGTGCCTTCCTCCACCGGCGTACCGCTGTCGGTCACCGACTTGACCACGAGGTCGGCAACGCCCGCCATGGACCCGGTGTTCTTGACCTTGATTCGGAGTTTCATGCTCTCGCCCACTCGCGGGTCGTCGCTGAGCAGGACGTCTTGAATCTCAAAGGCGGCTTTTTCTTCGATGAAGGTGTACTCGGATTTGTGTTGCGCTTGCCCTGAAAAGATGGGAAGCACGCTGCCATCGTCCTGCGGGCCACCGCCCAAACGGACGGTTGAACCAGCCGAATCTGCACCCGAGACCCAGAACACAAGTGTGGGCTGGTTGGCGGGGTTCACCTCAGCGTCAAACACACGGGGCTGTTCATCCGAAAGCGGCCAGAGGTCGAGGCAGTCCGCTCGAGCTTCATAGCCCCCGCCGAAGGCCCTGAGTGTCATCGGCGCTGTGGAGGGCTCAAAGCCGAAGTATTCGGCGTATTCCGACCACGGCGTGTAGTCGATGGTGTTGCTGTAGAACATCCAGTTCACCTGAAGGTCGCCGGGGAACATCGCTTCCTGCTCTCTGATTTGGACTTGAACGTCCACGCAGTGGTAGTTGGCCGTGGATAGGGTGTTGGCGATGATGCGGTTGTCGCTGCCTGCGGGCAGGGTGCCCTTTTCGGCCATCCACGTGTTGGAAAGAACCTCCGGAGGCGTTCGGTCAACCTTGAGCGAGAATTCGCCGCAGCCGTACGACGTCGAAGTTGCGCACAACGCAGCGGTGAAGTCCTCAGCGCCTGCGGGCAAATTGACCAGGCGGTAGGTGTAGGTGTATTCGTTGGTGAACACCGGAGCCGTGATGTTGATGGCGAACACACCGCCGGTGAAGCTGTGGGTGGTGACCTCGCCCGGCGTCGCAATGTAGCCTTTGGTGAAGTCCTCAAGGGCATCTTGTCGGGTGATTTCCAACGTCAATTCCACCTCAGGATTGATGTACACGCTGTCAAAGATACCTTCCCGGAACGCAAACTGGCCCGTGAAGTGAACGGTGTCGCCTGCAAAGATGAACCCTTCTCGAACATCGCTGGTGAACGGTTGACTGGCATCGGTGAACATCGGCGTGACCATGAGGTTGTTGACCTCGTCGGTGCGGAAGTCCAACTGGATGCCGTCACTGTAGCGCCACGTCTGAATGTAGCGACCCGGAACGCCCGACAGCATGGTGTAGAGCGGGTTGTCGAGGTCCTGCATCTGCAGCTTTGGTTGGATGTCTTTCCCGTCCATGCCCACGACGCCCCAGTCGATTCGAATGGGGATGTCGAGGATGAAATCGGCTTCGAACGGGTCGATCAGGGCGGTTTTTTCCATGGTGAGCATGGATGGACCCACCACGCCATCGTCCACGATTTCAAGGTGCGGGCTGTCGGTCCAAGCGGTTTGATTTCGAGGGTAGTACCAGATGTTCATGTCCTGAACTTTGCCTTCTGCATCCGTCGTTTTGTCAAGGTTGAGCTTGAAGAAATCCACGTCTCGCCAGCCGTTGTCGTCACTGGCTTCCAAGATCAGGTGATAGACGTTCCCGGCGTACATGGTTTGGTTCCACGTACCGTCCCACTGCAGTTCGTTGGAGTTCAGGAATCCGTTGCCTCTGGAGTCTTCGATGAAGAAATTTCGAATCACGGGTGTCTTCGAGGTCATCGAAACGTAGGTGACTTGGTCGTTGTCAAACCCGGGACCACCGCCGTCAATGGGGTTCCCAGCGAGGTCGTATCCCTCAATCCAAATCGAGACCTTGCCTTCCAAACCTTCGTTGGCGTAGTCGTTGTAGTCGCCGGAATAATTGGCCGTTGGAGCTTCGCCGTCGCCGTCAAGGGTGATGGTGATGTACTCGTCGGCATCGGGGAGACCGTCGAGGTTGGCATCGTGGTCGTGCTCGACCCAAAGGTGCATGTCGAGGCTGGCGGGCGGACTGGGAAGGTCTTGACTCGACATCCGAATTTGCTGGTTGGCTTGCGGCACCACCCAGGTGTCGTCGAGGAGCGTTCGCCAGTTGGAGTCCACGTTGGAATCGGTCCCCGGGCTGAGGACCTGCAGGTCGAGGAGGTTGGGTTCGTAGGTGTCGATGGTGATGTCAAATGGAATACCGCAGGTTTCGTCGGGGTTGTAGTTTGCCGGCGGGCACAACAGGTCGCCGCCTTCGTAGCCGCGAACTGCGAAACGGTACGTCTCGCTGCCAGCGGCCGAGCCCAGGTCCACGTTCCAGTCGAAGTCGCCGCCGATGACGCCGGAGCGGTTGGCCACCTCTTCCCATTCAACGGTGATGTTGCCGTCCGTGGAATTGACGTGCTTGAGTTCAAGCACCAGGAAGTACGAACTCGGGTCCGGGGCTTCGTCCAAGTCCTGCAGACGGATTTCGCCGATGAGGTTGATGTCCTGGCCGGATTCCGCTGAAGTCAACGATTGTGGCGATCCGATGCTGTTTTGCAACTCAAACGAGACGAGGCCTGCGTCGTTCTCAACCGCATTTCCAACGGCCGGATCGAGCAGGACGGCGTCGGGCAGTCCGTTGACCCCGCTGGTGGTGGTGAGACCGGCGTACATGCGAACGGTTTCCGTGTCGTCCCACGAAGGGTTGACGCGGAAGTGCCAGGTGATTTGCTTGCCGTTGGCGACGTCGGAAACCGAAGACGTTGACTCGAGTTGGAGGTAGTTGTTCTCATCAGCCGCCTCCGTGAAGGACATGAAGTCGCTCCACGCGAACTTCATGAAACCAGCATCCGACTCAAACGTCAGCCACGCCTCGGAGAGCGCTGCACCGGTGAGCGGATCGACGGTGTGCGTGGTCACAACTTCGTAAATGTCGCCGTTGGGGTAAAGTCCGACGGGGTTGTCCGTTAGCGTGAGGGTGTTGCTGTAGCCGGTGCTGGTTGAGACGCTGAGGTCGCTTAGCGTCACGCCCCCACCCGTGTCGGAATACACGGCGACAGGGACGCTTGCGGTAGCACCGCCCGTCCACAACGCAACACCTTGGTTCAGCTCAATGTCCAAGCCATCAACGGCGTTGAGCACCGTGGAATAATTGTACACGACGTCGAGGTCCACGATGTCCATCGATGTGCCCGACGAGGCGTTGGGGGATTCCACCATGAATCGGAACATCACCCAGTACCGGCCGAACGCATCCTGGTGCGTCCCTGCCACGGCGGGGTTGGTGAGCAAATCGTTCAACGCGCCTTTCAAGTCCATGGGCTCGGAGAGCATCTCCTGCACCAAGGTGGTGCTGTTGGGCATGTCGCCCAAAGGCACGGATTGGGTGCCGGCCATCAGGGAGAGCTCGAACCCTTCGAGCGGGTCGCTGTTGGACCGGATTGAGATTTGGTCAAAGCCCAAGTCAGCGGACGAGACTTCAGCCCCCTCTGGAAGCAGGAAGAAACCGCCGGTGGCTTGGCCGTTGACGTCCAAAACCATGGTGGCGCTGTCGGCTGCGTAATTCACGTTGTCAACCGTGCTGGAAACGAAGGTCGTTTGACGACCAAACATGTCGAACGCAGGTTCCATGAAGCCGTAGTCAACGTCGCCGTCGTCGGCCACGTCAATGCGGAGGTGGGATGCGTGATGGCCAAACTCAAGGTCGAACCAGATGCCTCCAACGTTGCAAGCACCCATGTAGGACGTGAGCGAGTTGAACCCGAAAATCGGGGCGTCAAACGTCGTTTTTACGCCCTCTTGCAGTGAAATGCTGTCGGTTTTGCCGGTGGGCGTGATCTGGATGGTAGGGGACTCGGTGCAGTCGTCCTGAATCATCGGGGTGGCCGAGGTGATCGGATAACTGAACTTGCTCCTTTCCAGAGCGGGGTTGTATGCGTCGCGCTTGACGTCGGGTGCGTAAATCATCGGTTCACCTCCGCCCATCGTTTGCCAAACACCGTCGACGATCATCGCAAATCCTGCGTTGGTGGTGTTGAATCCGGTGCCGACTCGAGAACCGATGCTGAATCCATGAAGGACGGGCGTTGAGAGTCGATCGGGTCCGGAATCAAAATTGAACTTGAGGTTGACCGCTCGATGCATCTTCGTGTCGATGTTCCACAACTCGATGATGTCGCCTGACAGTCCCGACATCGGTGTGCCGTCCTTGCCGTTGATGAGGTTGTTGTTCGTGTCGAGCACGTCAACCGTGAGGGTGGCGGTGAGCGAGGTTTCGGCTTCCAAAGCCAGAATACCGTACCCGTTCGGATGGTTGTCCCCTCCCAGCGTGGACGGGGTCATGCCGCGCACGGTCATGCTGGCTTGCTGCGGAAGCAAATCGCCGAGACGGAAGTTGTCGACGTACCATCCCGACATGTTGTCGTCGATGTTGGGTGCGGCTCGAGCGGTGTGGTCCATCACAAAGCGAATCTGGACGTAGGAGTCGATGTAGTCGGTCAGGTCAACGGCGATGGTGGCCCAGCCGGACGGGTTTTGAGCGGTGGTGGAGGTGCCTGCAAGTCCCCAGTTCCAGGGTTGAGTCCCGTTGCGCAGACCGGCGCAACTGCTGGAGATTCTTCCGTCCCAGTTCGCTCCCTGTGAACCGCCGCCGCCCTGAGCGTAGTTGGTGCCCATCAACAAGCCACTGCTTGCTTGCTGGTCCATGGAAATGAAGCTGAAGCCCGTGTTGTCGGGTGGGAATCCGGGGTTGGGAGACGAACGGATTTCGAGGTAGGCGCAGTCTGAGAACCGCTTGCTGTTGGGCTGCGACCCGGTTGAGGTCTCGAGGTTGTGCCATGAATCAAAGTACGCCTTCTTGTCCTTCAGAAGAGGGTCGACAAAGAGGTCTGCGCTTGTCATCGAAACGATGTAGGGGAGGTACGAGGGTGGGTTGTTGCCGTCGTCGTTGTCGTCGGTGTAGTTGGTGTCAGCGAGGTTGGTCCCCCAGCATTCCTGGCCCGAGGCGCAGCCGGCCGGGACATCGCTGGCGGAGAGGGACCCGTGCTCCCATCCAATGCCGCTGGAGGGCATGAGGCCGGGCTCGGTGGAGTCCGAGAAGCCGGCGGTGGTTCCTTCGAAGTCGGTGAGGAACCCTTCGGCCGCCAACGAAACAGGTGTGGCTTGGGTTCCGTCCTCGTACTGGAAGAGGGACTCGTCGGAGAACTCGGTGAGTTGATTGTTGTAATCAGGGTTCCAAACACGCTGGGTGGTCTCCAGGTCGATGCGAGAGTGAGCACCGTGTTCGGCCATGTTGGTTGAGACGGTCATCGAGGCGCCGGTAACGGTTTCACCGTCGGGGAGGTGGATGGTGCCGTCCACCAAATTCTGAAGGTCGTTGCCGTCTCGAATTTCGATGTCGACGCTGGCGTTCCCGTCTCCGAACGTTGTCACGTTTGCGGAGGCAAAAGGAGCGAGGAGCATCAACAACATCAGGAAAATTGGCTTTGTTTTCGGGTGCGTTTCGTTTGACATGGTGTCACCTGCGCCCTTGCGAGGGTTTCACCCCCTAAAATCTCGTCGCTTATCCGTCTCGGCCCCTCGCTTTGCACGGGGAAGGGCCAAGCGGTGAACATGAGTTATGAGGGTGAACTGCGTGGAAGGTCCATGGAGCCGTATTCCACCGAACCCGTCACGCTGATCGAAGAGGTCTTTCCTCAGGACACCAATGCGTACAACACGCTCTTCGGTGGCCGTTTGCTCTCGTTGATGGACAAGGCCGGTGGAATCGCCTGTGCGAAGTTTGCCCACCGTGAATTTGTCACCATTTCCATCGACACCTTGACCTTCATCGCCCCTGCTCGGCAGGGCGACCTGTTGGAGGTCTCCGGTCAAGTGGTTTACACCAGCAGCCACACGGCGTGCACAAAGGTCACGGCCTACACCATGAGCAAGGCAACGTGGGAGAAGAGCATCATCTGCGAGGGATACTTCTTCTTCGTCGCCATCGATTCCATGATGCGACCCATTCCCGTGCCGCAATTCACGCCGGAGACCGACGAGCAACAGGTCGAATGGGACAAAGCAAAATCCATCCGGGACAACATGCTCGCACAGAAGGCGAAGCGCGAATCCTGAACACCCATTGATTCTTCAAGCCGGGCCAACTGGGCCGCCCATGGTCGTGCTGAACATCGCCGTGATCGGGTCCGACGACCTGGCGAAAAGCATTGCGAAAGCCGCCGACCAGCGCGACGTTCACACCTATGTCCACAAGGAAAACGGGCCCGACGGCGCTCGCATTCTCTCCCTCATCCGACCCGCCAAGTACCCCGAGCGCCTTCCTCCCTTTCTCAATGCGCTGTCCACTTCTCAGGCTGGAATCGTGGAGGTCACCGCCGTTGATGCCAACCTCGGCGAGGTGCTCGTTGCCTTTGCAAGCGCCGGCATCACCCGAGGCCTGGCCGTCATCAACCCGCCCGAGGGTCAGTGGGTGGACGAGACGCAGGTGAAGATGCTCTTCGACCAGGCAGGTTTGGCCGATTGGACCTTTGAGGCCAACGACGGCGTCCATCTTCGAGAGCGAATGTACGCCCTGATGGACGAAATACAAGCCGTTCTGGAGGCCAACGCCAACGCACCGCTGGTGTTGCCGGTGGACCAGCACTTCAACGTCAAGGGCATCGGCCTCGTGGCCATCGGCTACGTGCAATCGGGTCGTGTCAAGGTCCACGACGAAGTGCTTCTGTTGCCCGCTGACGGTACGGGGAACGCCAAATCCCTCCAGGTGATGGACGACGACGTTGAGGTTGCCTCGGCGGGGGACCGCGTTGGTCTTGCGCTTCGAAACGCGAAGGAGGACCACCTCACGGGCAGCACCATCATCGTCCATCCACCCGTCGAAGACAAGCGAGCCAACGTTTCCATTCCCCTTGCGGTTGAGCAGCACACCCGTTCCACCGTAACTCTGCGAACATCACCGTTCCAGAAGCGTGTTCTGGCACCGGGCGATGTGGTGCACGCCAGTGTGGACCTCCAGTTCGTGGTCGGCCGGGTGGCTTCGGTGGACGCCGACCGTTTGGTCGTGGATTGGGACCAACCGCTGTTCATTCGAAAAGAGCAACCGCCCTCGGTGCTCATCGCACAGTTGGACTCCAAACCCCGCATCATGGGTTCGGCCGTGATGACGGCGAGCAACGCCTGACGGCGAGCGACAGGGCGGCGTTATTTGCTCGTCTGCGACTCGGCCTCGGGCGGTGGTTTGATAACCTCGCACGGCCGGCTCGGATTTGGGATGCGCGAAATTGGACAGGAGACTGTACCAACCAGCGAGACGGACAAGGAAGTCTTCCTGTCGCTCCGGTTGGCAGAGCCTTCAGAACGGGTGAAAATCACCCTCGACGAGCGCATGCTGACCATCGAGGGCAGGCGAAACGCCACCATTGACATGCGCCTGCACGCCATCAGCACCATGAAACATCATTCCACCAACCTCGTGCCAGCTTGGCTCGTCGGTCTCGGTCTGGCGTTGATTTGGATCGGCTACCGCTTGATGGTTCCGCCCACCTACCGATTGGCGTTCATGGGTGCTGGGGGCGCCCTGGTCGTTGCGCGCTTGGTGACAAAAAAACCAACCCTGACCGTCCAGACTTCATCGGGCGACACCCACGTGTTGTTCGGTAACGAGCGTGCGCTCAACCGATTGAGTTTCATGTTTCACCACCTCATCAACAACAAATCCATGGCTGAGGTCAAGGCGAAACTCAAGGCCATTGAAGAGGAGGTTGGGGTTGGCTGGAGAGCAGAGGAACCCCCGC
>Ga0208390_1000601_pt1 | contig 13034 bp, 12 predicted proteins | sample Knorr_S7_td_Surf_FD_185594 | JGI IMG/M metagenome (GOLD analysis project Ga0208390, IMG submission 185594) | Marine microbial communities from Southern Atlantic Ocean transect - Knorr_S7_td_SurfaceA_ad_6m_LV_A (SPAdes) (version 2) | ecosystem: Environmental > Aquatic > Marine > Oceanic | place...
CGATTTAAAAATTAAAGAGGAATTTAATTTTCAGCAATCAGCAAAAGATATTTTAATTACGTCTCAACTTAGATCTGCAATGATATTTAATAAAAAAATCAAAGCAGTTAACTATAATATAGATACTTTTAAAAAAGTTATTTATGTATATGGAATAGCGCAATCTAAAGATGAAAAAGATGAGATTGTTAAGGAAGCCAAAGAAATTTTAGACGTAAAAGATGTAATAACTAGTATTCTATTAGTAGAAGACTTAAGAATTAAAAAAGATTAATTCTTTTTGTTATAATCAATAACACCCGCCGAGTAAGCAGCCACTGATGCTAGATTTAAGATTTCTGATGTTGAACATCTTAAAGGTGCAATTTCAATTGCAGCACCTAGACCAATTAAGAGTGGTCCAATAACTTTCGCGCTGCTCATTGATTTCATAATTTTATAAGATATAGCAGCACTATGTTGACCCGGCATTATTAATACGTTAGCGTTTCCAACAATATCTGATATAGGATATAATTCTTTGTACTCATCATTAAGTGCCACATCAGGTTGCATATCTCCATCAAATTTGAAATCTACTTTCATTTTTTTTAAAATTTCTACAGCATCCCTTATATGTTTAGTACGACTAGTCATGGGTTGACCAAATGTAGAATGAGATAAAAATGCTATTTTAGGAGTGAAACCGAAAAGTCTAACTACTCTAGCAGATGAAATTGCTATTTCAGCCAATTGTTTTGATGAAGGGTACTCATGAACACTTGTATCTCCAATGAAAACAGTTCTGCCTTTATTAACAACCATATTTAATCCAAACATAATTTCTCCAGGTCTAGGATCCACTACCTTGATAATTTTTTGCAAAGATTGTCCATATCTTCTCGTATTTCCAGTTACCATTGCATCTGCATCTCCACATGCAACCATGCAAGAACCCCATATAACCCTGTCATTTCTAATCAGACGATCACAGTCTCTTTCCAAAAGTCCTTGAGATCTATGTAGTTTTTTAAATATATAATTAGAATATTTTTCTCTTAAACTTTTTTTTGTAGAATTTATAATTTCGATATTAAAGTTTTCACTATAACCTATATCTTTAAGTCTCTCTTTCACAACTTTGTCTTTTGCAACTAATATTGGTATACCTAATCCACTATTTTTAAAAGCTATCGCAGCTTTCAATGTATTTTCATCTTCTCCATCTGCGAAAACAACTTTCTTTTGAGTTTTTTTGATTTGAGAATTAATTCCTTGCATAATTGTAACCGAAGGGTCTAGTCTTTGTTTAAGTTGTTCAGAATATAAATCAAAATTATCTATTTTTTTTCTAGCAACACCGGTTTTGATTGCAGCTTTTGCGACAGCAACGGGAATTACATTAATAAGTCTAGGGTCAAAAGTTGATGGAATTATATACTCTTTACCATATTTAGGCCTTTCACCACCCATAGCTGCAACAACTTCATCTGGAACTCTTTCCCTAGCAAGTGATGCAATTGCATTTGCAGCTGCGATTTTCATTTCATCATTAATTGTTTTGGCCCTAACATCTAAGGCGCCCCTAAAAATGTAAGGAAAACCTATTAAGTTATTCACTTGATTTGGATAATCAGATCTTCCTGTTGCTATAATAGCATCTTTTCTAACATCCTCTACTTCCTCAGGAGTAATCTCAGGATCAGGATTAGCGCAAGCAAATATAATTGGATTTTTTGACATGCTAATAACATTTTCTTTACTTAATACGCCTGCAGACGATAAACCTAAAAAGACATCTGCATCTTTTATTGCTTCTTTTAAATTTTTAGCTTTAGTGTTGGATGCATAGAAAGACTTCCATTTGTTAAGATTTTTTCTTTTCTTGTTAATTACACCTTTACTATCTAACATAATTATATTTGATTTTTTAACACCCGACTTAAGGAGCAAATTCGTACAAGCCATTGCTGATGCCCCAGCTCCATTTACAACAATTTTTATTTTTTTTTTATCTTTTTTTTGAATATCTAATGCATTCATTAATGCAGCATATGTAATAATAGCAGTACCATGCTGATCATCATGGAAGACTGGAATATCTAATAATTTTTTTAATTTATCCTCTATAATAAAGCAGGCAGGAGCAGCTATATCTTCGAGATTTATTCCACCAAAGCTTTTTGCAAAATTTTTTATAGAATTAATAATCTCATCTGTGTCGTTTGAATCTATTTCAAGATCAATAGCATCTATATCTGCAAATCTTTTAAATAATACCGCCTTTCCTTCCATTACAGGTTTTGAGGCAATAGCACCTAAATTACCTAATCCAAGTATCGCAGAACCATTACTTATTACAGCCACAAGGTTTCCTTTTGTCGTATAATCATAAGCTAGCTCAGGATTTGCGGATATAGCTTTTACAGGTGCTGCAACTCCTGGCGAATATGCTAACGCCAAATCTCTTTTGGTGGTCATTGGTTTCGACGATATGATCTCAATCTTGCCAGATTTATTACTATTATGAAAATCTAATGCTTCCTTATCTGAATAATGCTCAATATTTTTTTTCTTCATTTTTTTATTAGATATAAAAATAGAACTAAGTTATCACTAATATGATTTATGAATCTAATTAAGTCAACCGGCACCTTTAGTTTTTATACTATATTGAGTAGGATTTTGGGTTATCTAAGGGATTTTCTGATAGCTATAAACTTGGGATCGGGTCCAATTGCTGACGCTTTTTTTGTTGCGTTTAGAATTCCAAACACATTTAGAAGGCTATTTTCAGAGGGAACATTCAATGCTGCATTTGTCCCAATTTATTCATCAGAAATGGTCAGATCAAAAAAAAATGCTGAAGATTTCTCTAACGATATTTTTAAATTTTTATTACTAGGTCTTTTGTTGATAACTTTAGTTATAGAGCTATTGATGCCTTTATTTATATTTGTAATTGCTCCAGGATTTAATGAAAGTAGTGATAAACTTGAGTTAACTATACTACTTACAAGAATCACATTTCCCTTTTTATTGTTTATTAGTTTAGCATCTTTTTTTTCTGCTATATTAAACTCTCATAATAGATTTGGAATAGCTGCAGCAACTCCGATAGTATTGAATATAATATTAATATTTATCTTGTTTTTTTTAAAATACGAAAATGATACTCTAGTAATTTATTTAGCATATGGAGTTTCTTTTGCTGGTATTGTTCAACTTATTATACTTTTTAATGTTGTTAAAAAATATTTTTTACCAAAATTAAAATTAGATTTTAAGATCACAAAAAAAGTTAAAATATTTTTTAACAAACTAATACCAAGTATATTTTCTTCTGGTGTTACCCAAATAAATATATTAGTAGGGACTATTATAGCATCATTTCAGGCTAATGCTGTTTCATATTTATATTATGCTGACAGAATTTACCAAATAAATTTAGCAATTGCAGGCATAGCAATTGGTACTGTGCTGTTACCTAGTCTTAGTAAATATATTCAATCTAAAGATAAAATAAAAATTGAGTTTATACAAAATAAATCAGTTGAATTGAGCTTATTCTTAAGTTTACCAGCGATGATTGCTTTAATAATTGCATCTGAAGAAATTACTTCAAGTCTATTTGGATATGGTTCATTTGATGAGGCAAGTGTAAAAAATTCTGCTAGAGCTTTATATTATTTTGCTTTTGGATTACCAGCATTTGCCTTGATAAAAATTTTTTCATCTTTTTTATTTGCACGACAAAATACAAAAATACCTTTTTATTATTCTTTGGTCTCTGTAATATTTAACATCGTTATAAGTGTCTTTTTCTTTAAAGAAGTTGGATTTATAATAATTCCTATTGCTACAACAATATCTTCTTGGATTAATGTATTATTATTATTTTATTATTTAAACAAAAAAAGTTTTTATAATGTAAAATTAAACTTAATCTTATCATTACTTAAAATCATGTGTATAGTTTTCATATCCTCTTATTTCTTTTATTTTATGATAAGTAACTTTTCAGACAGCTTAATCTATAACAGTAATTATAAACTTCTCAGTATGATAATTATTGTAATAATAACTTTATTCTCATACATTTTGTTATCAATTTTTACAAAAGCTTTCAAATTGTCTGATATTAAATTAAAGTACTAAATCATGAGTAAAAAAATTTTTTCTGGAGTTCAGCCTACTGGAAATCTTCACCTTGGAAACTATCTTGGCGCCATAAAAAATTTTGTAAATTTTCAAAATCAAACCAATACAGACTGCATTTATTGTGTGGTAGACCTTCACGCAATCACAGTAAAACAAGACCCAGGTAAATTAAAAGCTAACATTAGAGAAACTACGGCAGCATTTATTGCAAGCGGTCTTGATCACAAAAAAAGTATAATTTTTCAACAATCAATGGTCGCTGCACATTCTGAATTTTCTTGGATTTTAGGGTGTTCTGCTCGAATGGGTTGGTTAAATAGGATGACGCAATTTAAAGAAAAGGCTGGAAAAGATAAAGAGAAAGCAAGCGTTGGTTTATATGTTTACCCTGTTCTAATGGCTGCTGATATATTGCTGTATGATACAACACATGTTCCAGTTGGTGAAGATCAAAAACAACATTTAGAATTGACAAGAGACATTGCTCAGAAATTTAATTTGGACTTCAACTCAAATGATTTCTTAAAAATACCAGAACCCATGATTCAAAAGGAATTTGCTAGAATTATGAGTTTAAAGGATGGAACCAAAAAAATGAGCAAATCCGATCCCTCTGAAATGAGCAGGATAAACTTAAATGATTCAAAAGAGGAAATTGAGAATAAAATAAAAAAAGCTAAAACTGATACTTTGGCTTTGCCAGATAACATTAAGGAATTAGAAAATAGGCCTGAGGCTAAAAATTTACTTGGAATTTATTCTTCATTAAATAATCAAGAAATTAACAAAACAATCAAAGAATTTTCAGGAAAGAGTTTTTCTGAATTTAAAAAAAAACTCTCAGAAATAGCAATTGAAAAAATTTACCCAATATCTCTTGAAATGAGCAAGCTAAAAAAAGATTTTACTTTTATTGATAGTGTTTTAACAGATGGAAATGTTAAAGCTGATACAATTTCATCAAAAAAAGTTAGTGAGATAAAGAAAATTATTGGTTTTTAACAACAATTAGATCTTTAATTTTACAAAATAACGTCTATATAAGTTTCATGTTTGTGCAGACCCAAAATACACCGAACCCAAATTCTTTGAAATTTGTCCCTGGAAAAAAAGTTTCAAAGATTGGTCCTGTTGAGGTTTTAGACTTAAAAGATACAAATAATGAGCTTATAAGAAATATACTTTCAATAAATGGAATTTTAAGCGTATTTCTCTATGAAGATTTTTTATCTGTTAATAAAAAGAATAGTATAGAATGGTCTGAGGCAAAACATATTATTATTTCTTATATAAATGATTATTATTCTAAAGGTAATGACTGTGTAATTCAGGATGAGGATTCTCAAAATGAAACTGAAAATTTAAGTGAACTTGAAAAGAAAATAGTCAATTTGCTCGAAACTAAAATTCGACCCGCGGTTTCAAGAGATGGTGGCGATATAGTTTTTCAAAAATTTTCCGAGGGCGTCGTAACTGTAAAGTTAAAAGGCAGTTGTTCAGGGTGTCCAAGTTCAACTCTAACGTTAAAAAAAGGTGTTGAAAATCTACTTTGTCATTATATTCCCGAAGTTAAGGAAGTTATATCAATTTAACGAAAATTATTTATTTTTATGGTAAATATATACAAATCTATGTCAACGAATCAGTTAAAAAAAATCTTAATTAAAAAAGGTTTTAAAGTTTACAAATTAAAAAATAAATCACTTTATAAAGATTATAAAAGTTTAATTTTTACTAGCATTGTTAGTTTAGTTTTAATATCAATATTTTTTTCGTTGCCGCTGAGTTCAAAATTAATCGTAGACAAATTTGAAAAACCAGCAGTCATTGAAAATTACTCTAAGAAATATCTTGAGAAAGTTTTATCTGGCGAGACTTTAATCACAGAAAACTCTGTTGATGATGGTTTAGATCCTAGACATTTAGTTGAGGACATAGAATTTAAAAAAGGGCCATCGAAGTCAGTTAGAATTGAAGCGTCAACTTTAAATCAAATGTTTCTTGATAAAAATTATACTTTGGAAGTTGTGAGAATAGAAAATATTGTAAAACCTTTCGAGGTTGGAATGTTGCCGGTCGAGCTTAAGCAAATACAGAGCACCAAAGAAAGAAAAGAATTATTTATAAAGATTGTTTTGCCATTAATTTTAAGTGAAAATAACAGGATCAGAAGAGATAGAAGTACACTTTTTAAAATCTTGAATAAAAACATAAATTCAAAAGCGGAAAAAAATTGGTTAAATAATAAATTCAAACAATATGGTGTTGTAAATAAAGACGTTTCCACCCTTAAAGTCAGAATGGACGAGATACCTGTTTCACTAGCGATAGCTCAAGCAGCTAAAGAGACAGGATGGGGAACATCAAGGTTTGCAATTGAGGGAAATGCACTTTTTGGTCAATGGACTTATTCTGGAGAGGGCATCAAACCAGCTGGCTCTGATAAAAATGACAAACACAAAGTAATGGCATTTAGTGTTCTTAAAGCTTCAGTACGAGCTTATCAGAGGAATCTAAATACACATTCGAGTTACAAAGAGTTTAGAAAAGTTAGAGCTATTCAAAGAGATAATGATGAACCACTCAATAGTCTAGAACTTGCAAATTATCTAAATTCTTATGCGGAGACAGGTGAGGAGTATACAAAAATTCTAAAAAAGATTATTTTACAAAATAATCTTAAAGACTTTGATAAAGCCAAAATACTACCACTAAGCAAAAATCTTAAAGAAAACATTTAATTTTTTATAGAAAACTGCAGACCAAACCATCTCCAACCTGTTTCATCTTTCATTGAACAATTAATTCTACCTCTTCTAAAAGTAAATTTATCCCTAAATTCTACAAACATTTTATTTCCAATAAAATTAATTTTAGTTTTATCCCATTTATTTCCCTCATTTGAAAAACAATTTATTTTCTGAATATTTTTTTGGTTTTCGAAAAATTCAATTGAGAGATTTGGGGGATTATTTGATGGTAATATGTAATTATCATTTAAATTAACATTTTTATATTCTAATGGTTTTAACTTAGTCAAAAAATCAAATCTATCTAGGTCACCATACTCTTCATTTATTGGAAATCTCGGCAACTCGAATTTATCTTTATTAACATCAATTACCCCAGAATGTTGGCCAAATGCAATTTCAAAATTCTCTTTTATAAATAATTTTTGTTTTAGGCTGTACTCACCAAATGGATATGAGAAATATTTAGGGTTATAGCCCAATTTTTTTTTAAAAATTTCTATTGATTTTTTTATGTCTTTGACGAATTCTTCATGTCCTATGTTAAGTAAATACTCATGGCTATGTGAATGATTCCCAATAAATACAAAATCCTCTTTTTCAATTTCATTTATCTGTTCCCAAGTCATATAACCATTTGATCCAACAGGTTCGGTAGATATAAACAAAATAAATGGAATTTTTTTACTTTTTAAATATGGCCAAGCATTTTCGTAAAATGAACTAAATCCATCGTCTATGGTAATTAATACTTTTTTTTTATTTTTGGGTTGATTGAAATTATCTAAAAAAATTGATGGTATAATATAATCCAAGTTATTATTTTCAATAATTTCAATGTGTTTTTTAAATACCTCCATTTGAATATTCGTAGAAGGATATTTATTTTCGTTAAATCTATGATACATAATAGATACAATACCTTCATCTTTAGAGTAAAATTTGTTTGTATTTCCAACTGCTTGTGATTTTGATAGTAATACTATTATAATTATGAACTTAATAGTGGACGCTGCAAAAGATAAAGTTTTTTTAAAAATCATTACAAATAAACAATCTTATACTAACGAATATTCTAATACTAAAGAAAACTTTGACAAGATGGGCATAATTATATTTGAATTTTTAGAAAAAAATAACTTCAAATTGGAGGAAATAAAAAATTTATATGTAAATATAGGACCCGGAAAATTTTCAAGCATAAGGTCATCGATTGTATCGTGTAAAGCATTATCTATGTCAAACAACATAAATTTGTATGGTTTTTCTTCCAATCAAATTGAAGACAATAATTATAAAAAACTACTAGAATTATCAGAAAAAGGTCTTTTAACGAAAAACTTGATAAATCCTATATATTCGGGTTAAATAATAATATGTCAGACTCAATTGAAGATAAATGCAAAGCAAAAAACATTAAATTAACGGATCAACGTAAAGTTATTGCTAGAGTAATGTCGGAGTCTAAAGTAACATATGGAGAGGCCGATCATCCAGATGTCGATGAATTATATAATAGGGTATCAAAAATTGACCCAAAAATAAGTATTGCAACAGTCTATAGAACTGTAAAAATTTTCGAGGAAGCTGGTATACTAACTAAACATGATTTTAAGGGTGGTAAAGCAAGATATGAGGAGATTAGAGAAAGTCACCATGATCATTTAATTGATGTCAAGACTGGGCACATAATAGAGTTCAGCGATAATGATATTCATAACTTACAAAAAAAAATTGCAGAAAAGTATGGCTATGATTTAGTTGATCATAAGCTTGAGCTATACGGCGTTAAAAAAAAATAACTTAAATGAAAAAAAAAATTTACATTAAGACATTTGGTTGTCAAATGAACGAATATGACTCCAATAGAATTTATGACTCTTTAAAAAATATTAATTTCGAAAAAACAGATAATCAAAGTGATGCAGACTGTTATGTATTAAATACTTGCCATATTAGAGATAAGGCTAAAGAAAAAGTATATCACGAAGTTGGAAGAGTACGAAAAATCTTTAGGAATAAAAAAAAACCAATAGTAATAATTGCTGGATGTGTTGCTCAAGCCGAAAATGAAGAAATGTTTAAAAGAGAACCTTATATTGATATAGTAATTGGTCCTCAAGCTTATCATAAAATTAGTGATTTGGTAAAAAAACATGTTAAGTCAGATCACTTAGAGGAAACGGAAATTGACACCATAGAAAAGTTTAAACATTTTGATACAATCAAAAATGATAGTAACAAAGTTTCATCTTTTCTAACAATACAAGAAGGATGTGATAAGTTTTGTCATTTTTGTGTTGTGCCTTTCACAAGGGGGCCAGAATATTCTAGACCTTTTAATAAAATAATTAGCGAAGCAGAACAACTGATAGAAAATGGAGTTAAAGAAATCACGTTATTAGGACAAAACGTAAATGCTTATTCTGATAAAAATAATTCGAAAGAATTTAGATTGTCTGACTTAATCAAAAAACTTGAAACATATTCAGAGTTGGAAAGAGTAAGATATACAACCTCGCATCCTTTAGATATGACGGATGATTTAATTGATTGCTATAAAAATTGTAATAAATTAATGCCATTTGTACATTTACCAATCCAAAGTGGATCAAATAAAATTTTAAATGCAATGAATAGAAAACATACTGTTGAACAATATTTAGAAACATATGAAAAATTAATAAAAATCAATGATGAAATAAAATTTTCAAGCGATTTTATAATTGGTTATCCTGGTGAAGAGGATAAAGATTTTGAGGAGACACTTCTCTTGGTAGAAAAAATTAAATTTATAAATTCTTTTTCTTTTATTTTTAGTCCAAGACCTGGAACTAGGGCAGCAGATTTAAATTTAGTAGATAAAGCTATAGCAAAAAATAGATTGGAAAAAATACAAAAAATTTTATTTACTCATCAAATAAACACAAACAAAAGTCTGATGAAAAAGAAAATTAATGTTTTAGTTGAAAATAAAATAAAATCCCAAAATAAACTGTTTGGGAGAAATAAGTATTTGAATTCTGTAATAATAGACGGAAAAGATGAGCATATCGGTAAGCTAGTTAATGTTCATATTGACAACTACAATCAAAATACTTTATTTGGAAAAACAACAAGTTTAAAACATAAAGCTGCTTAATTGAAAAATACAATTCAAAATATTAAATCAAATATCAAAGTTGTTTATTCTGACAATGATACTCTTAGTATAATTTTTAATAGTAACGAACTGTTGTCAGGTGTAGTAGGTGAGTTTAACAGCAATATCAAAGAATTAGAGAATATTACTCAAACTAGTATTTATACAAGGGGGAATTCTATATCTGTTAAAGGAAGTTCTAAAAAAAATGAGTTAATTAAGAATGCCATTACTTTTTTGTCTGAACAATTTTTAATAAATGGATCAATAGAAAAAAAAGATGTACATTCATCCATTACAAAATTTATGATAAGTGAAAATAAGACAAAATCAAATAAAATTGATTATATTATTAAGACACCAAAAAAATCAGTAATACCAAGATCTGAAAAACAGAAAAATTATGTTAGAGCTTTAAATGAGAAAGATATAATTATTTCAGCAGGACCCGCTGGAACAGGAAAAACTTTCCTTGCAGTAGCAGTTGCTCTTACGATGCTTCTTGAAAAAAAAATTGAAAGAATAATCCTTTCCCGTCCTGCAGTTGAAGCGGGAGAAAGGCTTGGGTTTTTACCTGGTGATATGAGAGAAAAAGTTGATCCATATCTACGACCATTATACGATTCATTATATGATCTTTTGGATTATGAAAAAATACAAAAAAAAATCGAAATAGGAGATATAGAAATCGCGCCATTAGCATTTATGAGAGGAAGAACATTAAAAAATTCTTTTGCAATATTAGATGAGGCACAAAATGCTACTGATACACAAATTAAAATGTTTTTAACAAGAATTGGTGAAAATTCAAAAATAGTTATTAACGGTGATCCATCTCAAATAGATCTGCCCAACAAATCATTATCTGGTTTGGAAAGATCTAAAAAAATCCTTGGAGATATCAATGAAATTTCAACCGTCGATTTTGATCATGAAGATGTTGTAAGGCACCCTTTAGTATCTAAAATAGTCAGAGCTTATAACAAAGACAAAGATAATGGATGATAAAAGTCAATGTTATTTTAGATAAAATTATTTGGAAAAAAAAAATTAAACGTCCTAATTATTACTTAAAAGAAAAATTTAATAAATTATTAAATAAATTTAAAATAACCTCTAACGCTCAAGAGATTTCAATATTTTTAACTAATAGCGAAAAAATGAGACAATTAAATTTAAGATTTAGAAAAAAAAATAAACCGACTGATGTTCTTTCATTTCCTATGAATATTGTAAAAAAAAAAGTAGGATATTTAGGTGATATTGCTATTAGTTATGAGATAGTGAATAAGCGCTCGAAGAAGTCTAATTTTAACTATGAGTTTGATAAGATGTGGGTTCACGGTTATCTTCACCTACTTGGATATGATCATAAAAAAACTAGAGAATTCGAAAAAATGCATAAAATAGAAAAAAAAATATTAAATTACATTGAAAGTACAAATTAAAAATAAAATTAAAAAAAATAAATCATTTATTTTTGTTTTCAGTATTTTGCTTGGTGTTATTTCATCATTTGCGCTACCACCTTATAATCACTTCATTATAAATTTTTTTGTTTACTCCCTAATATTCATTTTCTACAATTTTCTAAATGGAAATAAAAAATATTTATTTATCTTCGGATTATTATTTGGTTTCGGCTACTTTTTTTCAAATTTATATTGGATATCTAACTCTTTAAAATTCGACGATACTTTTAAATTTTTAATACCCGTATCTCTAATTCTAATACCCTTATTTCTATCAATTTTTTATGGTATATCTTTTCTAGTTCTGTCCTTCTTTAAGCTAAAATATAATTTTTCATCAATATTATATTTTGCAAGCGTCGTATCATTTTTTGAATATTTAAGAGGAACAATGCTAACAGGTTTTCCATGGAACTTAACTGCTTTTAGTTTATCAGAGTTAACATATTCTATTCAAATTTTATCCCTTATAGGCACCTACTCTCTAAATTTACTTGCAATTACGTTATTTATGCTTCCATCGTTAATATTATTTAACATAAATATAAAAATAAAGATTTTACTTTTGCTTACTATATTTATTGCTGTAATAACAAATAATATATATGGGTTTAAGAGAATTGAAAATTTTACGCATGTTAAGAATCAAGTATTAGACTCAAAAATTGTTATAGTTTCTCCAAAAATACAATTAAATAGATATTTCTCTAATGAAAATCCAATAAATAAAATAGATGAAATAATAAAAATTAGTCGTCCAGAAACAAATATTAAAACAATGTTTATTTTTCCAGAAGGTATTTTGTCTGGTATATATTTAGAAGATTTAAATAATTACAAAAATATATTTTATAAAAATTTTTCAGAAAATCATAAAATAATATTAGGCATAAACAGAAATGAAAATTTTAAAATATTCAATTCTTTGGTCTTATTGAATAATAAGTTAGATGTACTTGAAAAATACGATAAAAATTATCTAGTACCTTTTGGCGAATTCCTACCTTTCGAGAATTTTTTAAGTAAGCTAGGTTTAAAAAAAATCACACAAGGATATAACTCATTTTCTAATTCTTTAGAAAGAGAATTTATAAGTGATGGAAAATACAAATTTTTGCCCTTGATTTGTTATGAAATAATTTACACAGGTAAATTAAATAAAAAATCTAAAGATTTTGATTACATGGTTAACATATCAGAGGATGGTTGGTTTGGTAATAGCATAGGTCCCGAACAACATTTTTCTCATTCATTATTTAGAGCTATCGAGGAAGGTAAAAATTTATACAGATCATCTAATAACGGCATATCTGCTCATATAAATCCTGTCGGTAAAATTGAGAATAAAATAAAATCAACTCAAAGTGGTGTTATTGAAGTTAAAAATGTCAAATTTATCAAAGAAACTATTTTCTCTAAGCAAGGTAATAAGATCTTCTTTTATTTTCTTTTAATTTATATTACGTTTGCATCTCTTTTAAAAAGAAAGGACCTATAATGAAAAAAAACTTCTTATTTACTAGTGAGTCA
>Ga0208390_1000605_pt1 | contig 13003 bp, 11 predicted proteins | sample Knorr_S7_td_Surf_FD_185594 | JGI IMG/M metagenome (GOLD analysis project Ga0208390, IMG submission 185594) | Marine microbial communities from Southern Atlantic Ocean transect - Knorr_S7_td_SurfaceA_ad_6m_LV_A (SPAdes) (version 2) | ecosystem: Environmental > Aquatic > Marine > Oceanic | place...
GAAGTTTCAATATTGCTTTTTGCAGTTGTTCTAATTATCCAGCAGGATATTTTAATTCTTACAAAGAAATTGCGGAAAATACAGATATCCACCTTGTTCTTCACTTGGGCGATTATCTTTATGAATATGCAGCCGATGGATATGCATCTTCTGATGCAAAAGAAATGAATAGATTAGTTGAACCTAAACACGAAATAATCTCACTTAATGATTACCGTAAGAGACATGCAACCTACAGAAAAGATAATGATCTTAAAAAGCTACACGCAAATAAACCAATGATTGCGGTATGGGATGATCATGAGTTCACTAATGATTCATGGAAAAATGGAGCTGAAAATCACCAAAAGAACGAGGGAAATTTTCAAGAAAGAAAACGAAATGCACTCAAAGCATATTATGAATGGATGCCTATTCGCGAGAAAGGCAAAAAAGAAAAGATTTGGAGAAGTTTTAAAATTGGAAACCTTATAAATTTAATGATGTTAGATACAAGATCGGCTGCAAGAGATGAGCAGTTAGATATTGAAAGCTATTTTGAGGGTAAGAATTTTAAAACAAAATCATATAATAGAGACTTACAAAAACCGAGAAAGCTACTTGGAAATGAGCAGTTTAGATGGATTAAAAAAAACAATTCAAATGAATTCAAATGGTCAATTTTTGGGCAGCAAATATTAATTGGACCTAAATATTTGCCTAATATTTTAAGTCAAATCGATAGCGACGAATTTCCGTCATATATACAGAGGTTTAGAGCTCTATCTGGAAAAGAAATTCCTTACAATACAGATCAATGGGATGGTTATCCTAAAGAAAGAGATAAATTTTATAAAACTATCAGCAACTCACAAGCAAACATAATTTTGGCCGGAGATTCACATTGCTCATGGGTATCTAATTTATATGATAAAAGTAATTTCATTGGAGTTGAAATAGGTGCACCTTCTATTTCTTCCCCTAATTTTATTGACACCTTTGGAAGCCTAGTAAATTCAATAGAGAAATCCTTTGTTGAATCAAATAGAGATTTAGTTTGGATGGATGGAAAGAATAAAGGTTACACCGAAATTTCAGTTCATTCTGATTTTATTGAGGCAAAGTTTCACTATGTCTCTACGGTAAAATCAAAAAATTATCGAAAACTTAAACCAATTTCTTTCAGAATAGAACATAACAAACCAATATAAATTTAAAAATATTTATTCTCATTTTAAGTAAGTTACTTTCTTTGCATACTATGTATAATTGTCTACCTCAATTGGACCGGTAGTTCAGTTCTGGTTAGAACGCCGCCCTGTCACGGCGGAGGTCGCGGGTTCGAGTCCCGTCCGGTCCGCCATAAATAAAAGGTTATGTATGAAAATTGAAGAAATTTTTTCTGTCAAAGATAAGGTAGCGCTAGTTACAGGTGGTTCAAGAGGAGTAGGCGAGATGATTGCATCCGCTTATTTGGCTAATGGGGCAAAAGTTTATATAACTGCTAGAAAAGCAGAAGCCTGTAACAATAAAGCAAGCGAACTTAGTGAAAAATATAATGCCGAATGTATTTCAATTCCTAATAATGCATCTAGTTTGGAGGGTATTCAGGAACTTTTCGAAGAAATAAATCAAAAAGAATCAAAATTAGATATCTTAGTAAATAATGCCGGTGCAGCATGGGGAGAGCCAATTGAAGAATTCTCAGAACTTGGCTGGGATAAGGTAATGGATTTAAATGTCAAAAGTATGTTTTTTGTTACTCAAAAATTTTTACCTTTACTAAAAAAAGAATCTACCAAGGAAAATCCAGCCAGAGTGATTAATATCGGTTCGATTGATGGCATTAATACACCGGCTTTTGAGAATTATGTTTACAGTGCGTCTAAAGCGGCAGTTCATCATTTGACGAGACATCTATCCTCAAGATTAGTGCAAGATAATATTTTGGTGAATGCAATTGCCCCTGGCCCATTTCCTAGCAATATGTTGGGATCTGCAGTGGCTCATAACTATGATCCTTTAGTTGAAAGAAATCCTATGAAAAGAATAGGCACCGCTGAGGATGTTGGAGGTCTTGCAATCTTTCTCTCTTCACGTGCTGGAAATTTCACTGTTGGTGAGACCATCATTTGCGATGGAGGTCTGACTGCCTCATCAGGTCACGATCTTACATCTGAGTGAAAAAAACCCCGCATTTTGCGGGGTTTTTCAAGAGAAAGTATCTCAACTAATCTCTTACTAGAGGCGGGACGTACCGGCCTCTAGCCGGAATACGGGTCAACCCGTTGTCAAGAGGCACCCCCTGATATTCCTGCTAAATCGTTAATATTAATTTTGGACCACCTCCTGTACAGGGTAAATTTGTTGAAAGCAGTTCTAGAGAATCCCTGATATTTTTTCACTAGCTGCGACGCCTAATCTAATTTTAATACTTGATTGCCTTGAGAACAATTAAATACTACAAAAATAACTGAAAAGAATTTGGAAATAAATAATTCAAAGCTAGTAAGAGCAAGCCACAGATTATGTTTAAGAAAATACCCGCTCTAACCATACGGCTTATTGGAATATAACCCGATGCGTAAACTATAGAATTTGGAGGAGTTGCAACTGGAAGCATGAATGCACAACTAGCTGCAATTGTAAGAGGAACTATGAGCAGCATAGGATTGACTCCAATGTTTATCCCAATTCCTGCAATGATAGGAATAAATGTAATGGTTGTTGTTAAATTACTGGTCAATTCTGTTAAAGCAATGACCATTGCGATTACGATGAACAATACCAAAATCAGGCTCGCTTCGCTTGGAACTAAGTTGGCTAGCCAAATAGCTAGACCGCTATCATTGACCACATAAGCAAGAGTCATTCCGCCACCAAACAAAAAAATTAAACCCCATGGAAATTTATTTTGGATATCTTCCCATTCAAGTAATCTCTTTTGATTAGATGTTAAAAAGAAAAGACTTAAACCACCCATCATCGATATAACGGCATCCTCTAGTAAAAATAAAAAAGGAAGATCATCAATTATTTTTCGGAACACCCATCCCAAGGCAGTAAACAAAAAAACAAAAGAAACTATCTTTTCCTCACGGCTTATAACACCTAATTCGTCTTTAATTTCAAAAAGAATTTTTTCTGCACTTCCGGTATCAGAAAAGTTAATTGGAAATAAAAATTTTGTTAAAACGAACCAAATGATCGGTAAAGAGAGAATTGAAAAAGGTGCTGCGATTGAAAACCAATCTATAAAACCTATATCTAAATTATAATTTTCAAATGCATACTGAATTAAAACACCATTGGGCGCAGTTCCGATGGGCGTAGTAATTCCTCCCAAAGAGGAAGAATATGCAATTCCTAAAAGTAAGCATACTTGAAAATTTAGTTTTTGATCCTCGGATAAATTTTTGATGGAATCGTTGATTGCTTGAATAATAGAGATACCGATTGGAAGAAGCATAATAGTTGTGGAGGTATTCATAATCCACATGCTCAGAATAAAACTCGCTATCATGAAGCCTGCAATTAATCTCTCACTTCTAAATCCTGTAATGGATAAAACTAACAAGGCTATTCGCTTATGCAAATTCCATTTTTGCATGGCGATAGCAATCATGAATCCTCCAGCAAATAAAAATTGAACCTTGTTCATATACTCTTTTGAAAGTACTCCAATTTCTTCAACACCCAAAAGCGGGAAGGCGATAATGGGGATAAGAGCTGTTGCTGGAAGGGGCAGGGCTTCAGTAGCCCACCAAATACCCATCAAAATAAAAACAGCAGCAGTAATCTGACCTCTTTGAGATAAATCATCCGGATTAAAAAAAATTAAGATTGCTGTGAATAAAATAATCCCTGACCAAAATCCAATTTTTTTTGAATCCATGCTCTAATGAATAATGTTTAAATTTGAAAAGGTTTTTGAAATATCATCATGGATTAAAATATCTGCAAAATGATCAAACTGTGTTTCTTCATTATTAACAATCAAAAGTTTGGCATTATTTTCTTTTGCAATTAATGGAAAATTTGCAGCAGGGAAAACTGACAAGGATGATCCAGCAACGATAAAAACATCAGCTTTTAACGTTTCCTCATGAGCAATAATCATTTTATCCTCGGGCATTGGTTGTCCAAAAGATATCGTTGCTGTTTTTATCCATCCGTCACAGACATCACATTTTGGTGGTTGACTGGTTTCTTTGAATTGCTTATGAATAGAAGAAAGTTCAAATTTTTTTTTGCAGTTTAAACAAACGGCATAAGTAGCATTCCCATGAAGTTCCGTTACTTGCTCATCTTTCAAACCCGACCTTTGATGGAGATTATCAACATTCTGGGTTATGCAATGCCCGGATTTTTTTTTGTTAATGATATCTGAAATAATAATGTGTCCTTCATTAGGCTTTTTTTCCTGAAAATTTGACTTAAACTCAACACTTTGTGTCCAATACTTCAATCTTTGAGATTCTTGGCTCATAAAATCTTGGAACATTATAGGTGTATTAGTTTTCCAAAAACCTTTAGGTCCTCTGAAGTCAGGAATTCCTGAGTTTGTACTTATCCCAGCACCAGTAAAAAAAACTGGATAATTTGAGTGTAGAATAGATTCAATAAATTGCTCCACCGAATTCATTGAATAATTATAACTGAGCTAGACAACCTTCATGACAAAATATGTTTTATCTCTTGATGGCGGCGGCGTCAGAGGACTTGCTACCTCGGTTTTTCTTCATGAACTAGAAAAAGAAATAGGCAAACCACTTTCCTCAAAATTTGATCTAGTTGTAGGCACTTCAACAGGGGGAATAATTGCTCTTGTTGTTTCAGTTTTAGAAATAAAAGGACCAAGATTACTAGAGATTTATTCTGAAAAAAATTTAAAAAAGATTTTTACTAAATCTTTTTCAAGCCTTTTTCGAACAAAGTATAACGGCCATAAAAAAATGGAGGTTATGTACGATTATTTTGGGAGCCTAAAAATGTCTAGTTCAGATACCCCTTGTTCAATTGTTACTTATAACTTAAATACTAGATTTCCAGAAATTTTTTCTGAAAGAGATCATCCTGAAGTATCTGTCGCAGATATAGCTGCTGCTACTTCTGCTGCACCTACTTATTTTCCAGCAGTACAAATAGGAGAAAATTGGTATGTGGATGGGGCTGTTTCAACAAATAATCCTGCTCTAATAGCCTTTACTGAAGCAAAAAAACTTTTCCCAGATGATCAGGTTAAAGTTTTAAGCATCGGGACAGGCTTTAATAACAACTTCATAGATGGCTCAAGAGCAAAAAATTGGGGCTCTTTATCTTGGCTAAGGGGCGGAATAATTCCAATGCTTCTGGAATCAAACTTGGAGCATCAATTATCGGAAAAAATAATTGGCGAAAACTATTTTAGAATTGACTCTAATTTAAATGAAACAACTACTCAAATAGATATCAAATCAATGAATAATTTAGAAAGAATGAGCGAAATGGGTCATAAGTGGTGGGCAAAATATATGAAGGCTTCTTTAGTTTTTTTAGATGAATAATCTTCGCACAAAAATAGGTGTTCTAGGAGCTGGATCTTGGGGAACTGTATTGTCTGAAATTGTCAGCTCAAATGGATATGAAATATTACTTTGGTCAAGAAATAAAAATACTGTCGACGAAATAAATAATAAGCATACTAATAAAAAATACACTGGCAAAAAAAAACTCTGTGAAAGAATAAAAGCTACTACCAATCAAAAAGACGTTTTAAAACTTAGTCATGTGATTATTTCAATTCCCTCTTCATCAGTAAGAGGTTTTTTCAAGAAAAATAAAAATAGTGTAGGTAATTCAACTTCTTTCTTAATTGCCTCAAAAGGTTTGGAAAGAGGTAGCTTTAAATCTTTGAGTGAAATATTACATGAGGAGCTTAGTCCCTATGCAAAACTTTCAGTTTTATCTGGACCAAATCTTGCATCAGAAATTATTGAAGGCATGACATCAGCTTGTGTGATTGCATCAAAAAATAAAAAATTTTCTAAAGAATTCTCAGAAATATTAGATCAAGAAAATTTCAAAGTTTTTTTAAATGATGATGTCAAAGGTATTGAGTTATCTGGAGCTTTAAAAAATATTTACGCCATTGTTTCAGGATTATCCGATGGGCTTGGAAATAAAAAAAATACTAAAGCAATGATCCTCACAAGAAGCTTGGTTGAAATGTCTCACCTCTTTCAGAGGTTGAAGTTAAATAAACTTACTTTGATAGGACTTGCTGGCGTAGGAGATCTGATTGCTACATCAAGCTCAGAAAAAAGCAGGAACTATTCTTTCGGATACCTCTTAGGAAAGGGCAAATCTAGGCATGAGGCGAAAAAATTGATAAATCAGGTGATCGAAGGAGAAAAAACTTTAAAAACAGTTTACGAAAAGATCCTCGAATTAAATTTAGAGATGCCCATTGTAGAAAAGCTATACAATATTGTTTTTAAAAAGTCTCCAGTAAGAGATTCTTTTGATAAAATGATCATAGAATCTGATGGAAAAGATTTATAAATGACTGAAGAAAAAAACAGTTCTAAAGAAGACAAGGAAGTTCAGGAAGAACCTAGTGTTATATCTGACGAAGCTATGTCTAACATTAAAGATAGTTCTACTTGGATTGATGCTGTTTTAGTAGTCGTTTACCTAGTTGTTTTCTCATATTCAATTTTTCTTTTGTGGATTATTGCAATTGCACAGTTTTTCTTTAAGTTAATTACAAAAAATCCAAATAGGCATCTTGGTGAGCTAACAAATCTTTTTCAGAAATTTATAAATCAAATCATTGACTTCGTTTCGTTCGAGACAGAAGAAAGACCTTATCCTTTTAATAGTATTAACAATAAGAAAGATGATTGATCTTTATACAACCTCCACACCAAACGGACATAAAGTATCATGCACTCTTGAAGCAATGGAGCTTGATTACACAACTCACGCTATTAACCTACAGAAAGGAGATCAAAAAACACCTAATTTTCTAGCTATGAATCCCAACGGAAGAATCCCGGTAATTGTTGATAGGGAGAATAATGACTTAGCAATCTTCGAGTCCGGAGCAATCATGATCTATCTGGCAGAAAAGACTGGAAAACTTCTTCCTAAAGATCTAAGTAAAAGATCTCAAGTTATTCAATGGTTAATGTTTCAAATGGGTGGAATTGGACCAATGATGGGTCAGGCAAATGTATTTTTTCGATATTTTCCAGAAAAAATTCAACCTGCCATTGATCGCTATCAAAATGAGAGCAGAAGATTGTTTGAAGTCTTGAATACTAGTTTGAAGGACAAGGAATGGTTGGTGGAGGATTTTTCAATTGCTGATATTGCTAACTGGTGTTGGGTAAGGACTCATAGATGGTCAGGAGTATCAACCGATGGACTTGATGATTTAAAATTATGGATTGATAGGGTCTATGAGCAACCCGGTATGCTGAAAGGTCTTGAAGTACCTGTTAAAGTAGAGAATCTTCTCAAAGATAAGAAAAAAGCCGAAGAATTTGCAAAAGGTGGCGGCTCGATCGTCCAGAAATAACCTTATTACCCATATTAACTTTGCTATATTGTAAAATTACATCTACAGTAACCACTTTTCGAAAGTAAATTATGAAAAAAGTAGCCAAATTTAAGCCTTCTGCCCCTACGATGGAAGAAGCAAAAGAAGCTGTCAGGACATTGATTGCTTGGGCAGGTGACGACCCGGAAAGAGAAGGTTTGATCGAAACTCCAGATAGAGTAGCTAGGGCTTATCAAGAATTCTTTGCTGGCTATGGGGAAGATCCAGAAGAAATACTATCTAAAACCTTTGAAGAGGTTGAAGGTTACGACGAAATGGTGATTGTAAGAAATATAAGATTGGAATCACATTGCGAACATCATATGGTGCCGATTCTTGGTATAGCGCACATTGGATATATCCCCAATAATCGAGTCGTTGGCATAAGTAAGCTTGCTAGAATCGTAGATGTTTTTGGTAAAAGACTTCAAACGCAAGAAACTATGACCGCTCAGATTGCAGACGCTATAAGCAATGTTCTCAAACCAAAGGGTGTTGCAGTTGTTGTCGATGCCGCTCATCAATGTATGACCACCAGAGGAATTCATAAATCCGAAACTAGCACTGTCACAAGTAAAATGACTGGTGTTTTTCAAAAAAATACAAATACTAGAAACGAGTTTATGTCCTTAATTCAATCAGGAAACAATCAATAAATTTTGACAATTGATTTTGTTCTTTCCTCAGAATCAGAGATAAGAAAAAAAATTCTTACTGAAGCAGGTTTCAAATTTGAAACTTGCAAACCGAAAATTGATGAATTCGAACTTAAAGAGAAGAATAAATCACTTTCACCAATTGAACTTTCCATTTTACTTGCAAAAGAAAAGGCGCTTAGTGTAAGTGAACTTTTCCCTGACAAATACATAATCGGTAGCGACCAAATTTGCATCCAAAATAATAAGATCTTTAGTAAACCGTTACATAAAGAGAAGGCAATGGAAAATCTGAGAGAACTATCGGGTAAAAAGCACTTTCAAATCAATGGACTGGCAATTGTAAAAAACCATAAAATTATTTTGGAAGATCATTTCAAAGCAGTACTTAAGATGAAGAATTTAACTTCAGAAGAAATAAAAGCATATGTTGAAAAAGATGAGCCTCTTATGGCTAGTGGATCTTATAAATATGAATCTTATGGAAAAGAATTATTTGAATCTATTAATGGCGATCCTTTTGTCATACAGGGACTACCACTGGAAGCTATAAAGAATTTTTTTAGATAATTTGGTAAGGTTTATAAATCATGAAGAATTTCAAAGATAAAGTTGCTGTTATTACAGGCGCTGGGTCTGGAATGGGCCAGGAACTTGCTTTGCAGTTAGCAGCTGAAGGTTGCAACATAGCTCTAGTTGAATGGAAAGAAGACCTTTTAAATGAAACAAAGGAATTACTAAAAAAACATAACGTTGGAGTTTCTTCACATTTAGTTGATGTTAGCGACAAAGAGGCAATTGATAACTTGCCAAATGAAGTTATTGAAAATCATGGGCAAGTGGACATTGTTTTCAACAATGCAGGTTTATCTGTAGCGACCAAAGTTGAAGATAGCACAGATGAAGATTGGGATTTTGGATTAGGAATTCTCCTGCACGGTGTTATTAATTCGACAAGAGCTTTTCTGCCTCATTTAAAAGAGAGACCTGAATCTGCAATTGTTAATACATCATCAATATTCGGACTTTTGAGTGTGCCTACACAGTCTATTTACCATGTTGGAAAATTTGGCGTTAGAGGTTTTACTGAAAGTTTAGCTTTAGAAATGCAATTGAATAATGAGTCTGTAGAAGTTTACTCTGTTCATCCTGGTCACATAGGTACCAATATATTCTCTGCATCAAGGTTTAAAAATTTTGAACCTGGGACTTCCTTATTTGGTGAGGCAAATACTCCAGAAGAAGCAGGAAAAATTTTCAAGGAAAATGCACCTACAAGCGCAAAGAGTGCTGCAAAAATAATCCTTAAAAACATTCGAAAGAAAAATAAGAGGATATTAGTTGGTATAGATGCGCATATGTATGATTTGGCTCAAAGAATTTTTCCAAAATGGTACATATATCTTCTTCCTCTTATTCCATTGATCAGAAATTTATTTCCTAAAGATAAGATTAGTTAAAATTTATGGGAGTTTTAAAGCCTTTAAGCTTGATGCCTTCCTCAGAAATTTCAATATCCTCTAATCCTTCAAGGACTTCCTCATTGAATCTATAAATAACCCTGTAGTCTCCTTTTTTACAACTCTCTTGATAGTTAAGCGATGATTCTAGAACTTTTTCTTTATTTTGCTGGTATTTCAAGTGCTCATTTTTAGAGAATTCTTCCTTAGCTAAATCAATTGCAATCTTTGGAGATATTATTCCTGCTGAGGCATTATTCCCTCCAAAACCTTTTGCATTTAGATAAATGGCATCAATGGATTCTTTATCTTTCTCGGCATCTTCCAATATGAAATTTAAATTATTTTTGTATACATCCTCTGCAAGTTTTTTAGTTGTATTGATACCTGGTATAAAACCATGCTTCCAAAAACCAATTGCAGTCATTAGTTCGTCTCCAGCTGCTGGGCCCATTGTGTGACCTAAGGCGCCTTTTAGGCCTGTTATTTTCCATTCATTTAGCTCCATTCCACTTGCCACTGAGGAGAGAACATGCGACTCAGTGCTTCTATTTTGAAAAGTACCCGTTCCGTGTGCTATGACGAAACTCTTATTAAGATCATCAGAAAACTGTTTAGTTTCATTAACTGCAGAAGCCATGGTGATGTAATTTCCAATACCTGGCGAAGAAATTGATTTTTTAATTCCGTCAGCATTAATTTTTATACCTGGAGCTAAAGCATATATCTCTAAGCCTAGTTCAAACGCTTTTTCTAAGCTTGCCACTAGAACAAATTGAGCTGCCTCACCTAAAATTAGGCCTGCATTATCTCCAAACGGTCTGCATGCTCTGGAGTAGTCAATCTCAGAATCATCTCCGTTCCTTTCTTGCATTGCTAGAATTTTTTTATCATCAGCAATTCCTGTAGTAGCAACAAAACCATCAGTTACTTCAGGATTTATTGGTGCCTCAGCTGATCCAGCAATACCGATATCTAAACGATCTTCTTTAATACCATTTATAAGTAAATCGAGGTTATATAAAAAAGTAGCGCATGCCCCTGCATTTGCACCTGTAACTCCCACAGATCCTAAAATATATGCATTGATGAAATCTGCCGACATTTCAAGCAACGACATAGACAAATGTTTAGAACTTGCTCTTTTGCCTTTAAGTCTGGACTGCATTAAGCCTCCCAATCCAAATGAATCTAACTGACCTATTGCAGGCCCAGCAAAAACTCCAACTCTTGAAGGATCAACTGTCGGTTTAATATCTTCATCCCAATTGATGCCCGCAAAACCGAGAGTATCAGAAACCCCAAATAATGTAGTTTCTAATCCCACAGGATGTTGTCTGGACTTATAAAAGCTTCCCGGATCAAATCCCGCTGGAAATTGACCAGCTGCATTTACATTCATCTTTCCAGTCATTAAACCGTCTGGATCATATTTATCTTTATCAATCTTTCTGACCAATGTATTGGCGAGTATATTTTCTTCATTAGTAAGTCCATCAGTCATATTGCTGAGATCAAGAATGACCTCATTTTTTTCTTCTTGAGAAAGAAGATTAAATACCAATCGCTTATAAGCAAGATCGAATGCAGATCGTCCAGCAGAATTAATTCCTCCGTATCCGCATATAACTGGCAATCTTCTTATTGACTTCATAATGTGATATTTTTATTTCGGAGGAGTTATTTTACTTTAAAAATACAAAAGATTATGCACCCAGGTATAAATGGCCCAAAACTAAAAGATAAGCCAGCAATTATCATGGCTGGAAGTGGAGATGTAATCACGCACCAAGAATTAAATGAGTTATCCAATCAAGGTGCTCAACTATTTCGATCTCTTGGCTTAAAACCTGGAGACAGTATGGCCTTTATGATGGAGAATCATAAGCTATTTTTCCCTATTGCCTTTGCAGCATGGAGAAGCGGACTGAAATATACAGCTATCAGTTGGAGACTTCAGGCAAACGAAGTTGAATATATTGTTAAAGATTGTGGCGCAAAAGTATTTATCACATCAAAATTTTTAGAGGATTCAGCAAAAGATCTAGCAAGCTCTCTTGAGGGAGTGCATAAATTTATGCTTGATGGCGAATCAGGTGATTTCAAATCTTTTGAAGACACAATAAAATCAATGCCTGTAGAACCGATTGAGGATGAATGTCAGGGGGCAGCAATGCTTTATTCTTCTGGAACTACAGGAAAGCCTAAGGGTGTTAGCAGAGAAATAAACTTGAGTCCTTTGCCTTATGATTCTGCCGATGATGATCTCGGTTTGACTAGGGTTGTACAAGGCCTGTACTCTGCTGACGAAGAATCAATTTATCTATCTCCAGCTCCTTTATACCATTCTGCTCCAATGGGCTTTAATACCGGATTTTTAGCTTTGGGAGCAACCAGCATCGTTTTAGAAAAATTCGATCCCGAGGCTGCGCTAGAAGCAATTGAAAAATATAACGTCACGCACAGTCAATGGGTTCCAACTATGTTTATTAGATTCCTAAAAAGTGACCCTGAAATCATGGATAAATATGACCTTTCCTCTCACAAAATTGCCATTCATGCGGCTGCTCCATGCCCAGTCGAGGTAAAAGAAAAAATGATTGATTGGTGGGGGCCAATCATTCACGAATATTATGCTGGAACTGAATTTAATGGCTTTGTTGCATGTAATTCAGAGCAATGGCTTGCTCACAAAGGTACTGTTGGACAATCTTTGTTAGGTCCTGTGCATATCCTCGATGATGAACAAAATGAAGTTCCTACTGGAGAAGAAGGCACTATATATTTTGAGGGACCCACATCTACTGGTTTTTCCTATCACAATGATGAGGAAAAAACTAAAGGAGCGACATCAAAGCAAGGATATACTACTCTTGGAGATGTGGGTTATTTAGATGAAGAGGGTTATCTCTATTTAACTGATAGAAAGGCATTCATGATCATTTCCGGTGGAGTAAATATATATCCCAAAGAAACCGAAGATACTTTAATCATGCATCCTAAAGTTGCAGATGTTGCTGTGTTCGGAGTACCGAACGAAGAAATGGGAGAGGAAGTCAAGGCGGTAGTTCAACCAAAAGATATGAGTTTAGCAGGCGATGTTTTGGAACAAGAGTTGATGGCTTATTGCCGAGAAAACATCTCGCATGTCAAATGCCCCAGAAGCATTGATTTTCGTGAGGAGCTACCTCGTCATCCAACAGGAAAACTTTACAAAAGGTTGCTGAAAGATGAATACTGGGGAAAAGGAAAGGCTATTTAAATTTAGCCTCGCAACTCTCAAGAGTCTGCATAATCAGTGTGTTTATTGTCATTGGACCTAC
>Ga0208390_1000606_pt1 | contig 12985 bp, 13 predicted proteins | sample Knorr_S7_td_Surf_FD_185594 | JGI IMG/M metagenome (GOLD analysis project Ga0208390, IMG submission 185594) | Marine microbial communities from Southern Atlantic Ocean transect - Knorr_S7_td_SurfaceA_ad_6m_LV_A (SPAdes) (version 2) | ecosystem: Environmental > Aquatic > Marine > Oceanic | place...
AATAGTCTAGTTGTTGTACATGATGCAGTCAGGCCATTTATTAGCACTGATATGATTAAGAGTCTCATAAAAGATTTTGATGAGAAAACAGATGATGCACTTATTTATGGAATTCCAATTTATGAAGCATTGAAAAAGATTGACCCAGATACTTTTTCAATTAAAAAAAGTGTCGATAGGAATAAATATTACTTAGCTCAAACACCCCAGATATGTCTTTCAAGTGTTTTAGAAGAATCAATCAATTTTTGTCTGAAGGATAATTACTATCCTGGAGATGAATCAGAGGCGATAGAAAAAACTGGTGGAAAAATTAGATTTCTGCCTGGTCATAGATCAAATATAAAGATAACAGTGCAAGAAGATTTGTTAGACGAAAAAATAGGTAATGGCTTCGACAGTCATAGATTTTCGCCTGGTGACGGATTAATGATTGGTGGTTACAAGGTTCCATGTGAATACAAATTTGATGCTCATTCAGATGGTGATATTGTTTTACATGCCTTAATTGACTCTATGCTTGGGTCACTTGGGCTTGGTGATATAGGCACTTATTTTCCAAATACAGAAAAGTGGAAAGATAGTGAAGGAAAATATTTATTTGAATTAACCAATGAAATGATCCAAGAAAAAGGGTATTCACTCAGTCAGGTTGATATAATCGTAATATTGGAAGAGCCTAAATTAAATACTTTTAGAGAAAAAATTATAGCTAGCCTAAAAAATATAACAGGGTTAAAAGAGTCAAATATTGGTTTTAAAGCAAAGACTTCAGAAAAGATGGGCTTCATTGGCAATAATGAGGGAGCTGCCTGTTTTGTAATGGCTAAATTGAAAAAATGAAAATTTTACTCACAAATGACGACGGAATTGAGTCAAAAATCACTAGGGCGTTATTTGAAAAGTTACAAGAAAATCATGAAGTTACTTTAATTGCTCCGAAAAAGGACAAAAGTGGGCAGGGTGCAGCTATTACTTTGAGAACTTCAGTTCAAATTGAAAAGCAAGATGATAATATTTATGCAGTAGATGGCACTCCAGCAGATTGCGTTTTCATGGGGCTAATGGCAATAATGAAAGACATCCCAGATATTATTATTTCAGGCATCAACAAAGGAGCTAATATGGGTGATGACGTAATTCATTCTGGAACTTTGGGAGCAGCATTTACAGGAAGGAAGTTGAAATATCCACCTATAGCAACTTCAATTTCTGGAAGATCTTTTGAGCATTTTGAATCAGCGGTCTTGGCAACCGAACTTATGCTTAACTATGTCTCAGATAATTACAGTGAAAATGGACATACTGGATTAGTCTTTAATGTTAATATTCCAAACTTGCCTTTTAGTGAGCTTAAAGGTTTTACGTTTACACGCCTAGGCAATAGAGGAGTACCATTAGCTCCTGAATTTGACGGAGATGATCAGAACGTAAGTTATAAGATTGGAAAATCTGGAGAACCAGATGGCGACTTAACTGGAACAGATTTTGAAGCAATCATTAATAAAAATATATCTGTAACTCCACTTTTCTGGGATATGACAAATCTTAAAAAAGTGAAAGGCAAATTGCCTAATGTCTAAAGTTTCTCATAAGTTCTTAGCGGGATTTTGCATGGGCATAGCTGAGATCACACCTGGTATTTCTGGTGCAACAATTGCAGGTTTGTTCAATGTTTATAAAGAATTTGTAACTTTTTTACATGTATTTAGTCCAATTAAACTTAAACCTAATTTAAAGTATTTTTCTGATGAGATTAATTTTAGTTTTATCATTCCTTTGCTTTTAGGGATGGTAATTTCGGTGTATCTATCAGCTTATGCAATTGATTATTTTAGGAACAACTATCTTTACGAGCTTAAAATTTTTCTTTCGGCAGTGATGTTAGTTGCGGTCATAAAGAATTGTGTCCTCGATCAATCTCTGAATGATTCTTTCATATATCTTTTTGACTTTATTTTGGGCTTAATATTAGCAATAATTATCTCGCTATCATTAGTGGAATTAGATTTTAACAACATATTTTTACTGATCTTGGCAGGCCTCATGGCCTTTACTGCATTTCTTTTACCTGGCATTTCAGGCTCCTTAGTTTTAGTAATTCTTGGCGTATATGGAAATATAACCACAGCAATAAAAGATTTTGATGTGATCTTTCTAGTGCCCTTTATAGTTGGAATGGTCATATCTTTCCTTATTATTCCAGCTCAAATAATAAAAATGATTAATTCTAATGAAGTTAAGACTAAAGTATTTTTTTCTGGACTAATATTAGGATCAGTTCCTGCTGTTTGGTTGCACTTGTCTTAAATCCCTTTCAGCAAATTAAGTTTTTCTTTTTGCTTTGCGAACTTTTCAGCTTCTGGCAATGCTTCCTTTTTTTCCGAAATATTAGGCCATTCTTGTGAAAATTTTTCATTTATTTCTATAAAAGGAATTTGATCAGGCGGTAGCTCGTCCTCTGAAAAAATAGCATCTACTGGACACTCGGGCTCACATAAACCACAGTCAATACATTCATCAGGATTGATAACAAGAAAATTCTCCCCCTCATAAAAACAATCAACGGGACAAACTTCGACGCAATCTGTGTGTTTACATTCAATGCATGATTCAGTAACTATAAAAGCCATAAAAGTATTTTACTTTAATAAATAAGGTTGCAATTAATTATTAAAAGTTAAAAAATTTATAAATGTCTAGACTATATAAAATTTATATGGTCTAATACTGTATATATATACACCATAGGATTTAAAATGGCAGATACAAAGAAACAATCTCTCGACACAGCTTTAAAACAAATTGAAAGCCAATTTGGTAAAGGAACAATTATGAAATTAGGAACCAGAGAAACTGTAGAAGTTCCATCTATTCCAACTGGCTCATTCGGCTTAGATAAAGCTTTAGGCATAGGAGGTCTTCCTAAAGGGAGGGTAGTTGAAATATATGGTCCTGAATCTTCAGGTAAAACAACACTAACGCTTCAAATTATTGCAGAGTGTCAAAAAGCAGGCGGAAGTGCTGCCTTTATTGATGCAGAACATGCACTTGATCCAGAATATGCAAAAGCTCTTGGAGTAGATATTGATGAACTCCTTTTATCTCAACCTGATACAGGAGAACAAGCACTTGAGGTAACTGATATGTTAGTCAAAAGCGGTAGTTTAGACGTGATTGTAGTCGATAGTGTAGCTGCATTAGTTCCTAGAGCAGAGTTAGAGGGTGACATGGGGGATTCACATGTTGGTCTCCAAGCAAGATTGATGTCTCAAGCGCTTAGAAAGATTACAGGCAGTATCCAAAAATCGAATACTTTAGTTATTTTTATTAATCAGATAAGAATGAAAATTGGTGTAATGTTTGGAAGCCCAGAAACCACTACGGGCGGTAATGCTCTCAAATTTTACTCTAGTGTAAGACTGGACATAAGACGAATCGGAGCAATAAAAGATGGAGACGAAGTAGTAGGGAATGAAACAAGAGTAAAAGTTGTGAAAAACAAGATGGCACCTCCATTCAAAGTTGTAGAATTTCAGATTCTTTATGGTAAAGGTATTAACAAGAATGCTGAGATAATCGAGTTTGCTGTGAAAAAAGGAATTATAGAAAAAGCAGGAGCTTGGTACAGCTATAAAGGGGATAAAATTGGTCAAGGTATTGCTAAAACTTCTGAGTTTTTGAAAGAAAATCCAAAAATTCTTGAAGAAATAGAAGCTTCTGTTCTTGCGGATTAACTATTTTCTTTGATGTACTGATCGACTAAAGCCTCTAATACTGTTAGAGGCAAGATCCCATTCATTAAAACTACTGAATGAAAATCTTTTATGTTGAATCTATTCCCAAGTTCTGCTTTTGCTCTTTCTCTTAATTCCATAATCTTAATCCTGCCAATCATGTAAGAGGTAGCTTGAGCAGGCCAGACAATATATCTTTCAATCTCTGATTCAGATTCACTTCTAACCTCACCGGCATTATCCATCATGTAAATAATAGCCTCTTCTCTTGTCCATTCTTTTGAATGAAGGCCTGTATCAACAACTAATCTTGCTGCCCTAAAAAGTTCTGATTGTAGCGAACCAATCATTTCATATGGATCTTTTATTAAACCAGCCTCAACTGCTAATCTCTCAGCATACAATGCCCATCCCTCTGAAAAAGCTGAAGTTCTATATCCAAATTTGTTCCAAAGAGTCTGATTTTGATTCTCTTGATTTAAAGCTATCTGCAAGTGATGGCCAGGGACAGCTTCATGAAAAGAGAGTGCAGGCATTTTGAAAGTCTGTGTTGCATTAATATCATATAAATTGGCATACCATGCAGCTGGTCTAGAACCATCTAATGAAGATCCTTGATAATACCCTCCTGCAGCACTTTTTTCTGAAAAAATTGGAACTCTTTTAACTATTACTTTTGCTTCAGGTAATTCATTAAAATAATCTGGGAGCATTGCATAAGTTTCTTCATTTATTCTTCTATACTCTTCGAGAATTGCTTCTCTGCCTTTATCTGAGTCCTCAAATAAGAATCTAGGATCATTATTTAATTCAACAAAAAGATCAGCTAATGGTCGGTTTGTATCATAACCTTCATCTGATAATATCCTTCTAATTTCTGATTGAATTTCCTCAACCATTTGTAAACCTAAATTATGAATTTCATCAGCTGTTAGATCTGTTGTGGTGAAGATTTGTAAGCGATGTTTATAGTAATCATCACCGTTAGGCAAGCTCCATACTCCATCAAACTGTCTAGCATTTTTAGAATTTTCTTCTACAAGAATTTTTAATTTTGCGTATGAAGATTTAAATTTTTCAATATTATCTTTGAGATTTAGGAACATATATTCTTTTTTATCATTATCTAGATTCATTGATTCTGATGCATCTTTAAAGCTAATAAATAACGGATGTTGGTCAGTTGGAGTTTCAATTAGAGAAGTGAGCTGTAATAAGGTTTTTTCATATACAAACTTTGGAGAATAAATTCCAGCTTCAGCTCTTCTTTTCTCAAATATCATTAGCTGTTCAATCGCTCTTGGTATATGAGATATACGTTTAATGTAATCTTCAGCATCTTTTTCAGTAACCAATTTATGGGTATCTGTCATAAAATTTACGAAACTTAGATGTGTTCCGTAAAATTGGATAAAAGGGCCCATGTAATATCTGAAATTTTCAAAGCCCCGTTTTTCAATATCTGCTGCAAATTTTGCAACCTGCAAATTAAGTTTTGCAGAGTTAGGTAACTTTGTTTCATCAAAATTATTTAACTTTTCATAATAGACAAGAAATTTTTCGTGATCTGTTTCTGATTTTTCGACTGAATAGTCATCTAATTTTTCATTATGATTGGTAAGAAAATCAAGTTGATGGAGTCCTAAGCTAGTTAAAGTTTGTGGACTATCGAGAATAGGCGCTAAGACCGACTCATCAAGAAACTTATCAAGACTATTGTCAGCTGGTTGAGCAATGCTTTTTGCAAAATCTTTTAGCATTGCTTTCGCAAAAAAATTTGGATTGAATGAAATTGTCAGTAAAAATGCAAATATTAGTGCTCCCAATAAAAAACCGCCAATTGATGTAAAAAATCTAATCATTTTTCTTCCTCCATTTTTTGTTTTATTTCATCAATACTTAAATCTAATTTTTCATTTGTATTTCTAATTACAAATTCAAAATTATTATTTGAAAAATTCTTTGGGCCAATGACGATAGAATATGGGATTCCTAATATTTCATTATCGGTAAATTTTTGACCAGCACGCATGTCTCTATCGTCTAAAATAACATCGTGGCCTGCGTCTTTAAGTATTTGATAAACGCTTTCACACTCCTTTAAAACCTCATCTTTTTTGGGATCAAGACAGATTATATTTACGTGAAAAGGAGCAATCGCATATGGCCATATTATTCCTTTGTCATCGTGGTTTTGCTCAATAGCTGCGGCAACAATTCTTGATACACCGATCCCATAACAACCCATGAAAACATCTATACTTTGTCCAGATGAATCCTTAATTGATACAGACATCTTTTCACTATATTTTTGTCCGAGTTGAAAAATATGCCCGACTTCAATACCTCTTTTAATGATTAATTTTCCTTTACCGTCCGGTGAGGGTTCTCCATCTAATTCACTTGGGTCTTTCTCGTACTCTAAAACTTCAACATTTGCAGCAAAATCACTTGAATCACTTATTGCCAACAAGTCTTCTCCAGAGTCAGCAATGATGTGAAATTCCTCACTGACATCGCCGCCGATATTACCAGCATCTGCTTTCACAATCCTATAATCTAAGCCAATATCGTCAAAGGTGCTTACATAAGCCTCTTTCATATTTTTATAACTCATCTCCATACCTTTGTCGTCGATATCAAAGCTATATGCATCTTTCATTAAAAACTCTCTACATCTCATGACACCGAATCTTGGGCGTATTTCATCTCTAAATTTTGTTTGAATTTGATATAAATTAATTGGCAGATCCTTATAACTTATTGGATAGCTTCTAAAGATTTCACAGATTATTTCCTCATGTGTTGGCCCCAAAACAAAATCTCTTTCTGACCTATCTTTAAACTTTAAAAGTTCTTTACCATACTGATCAAACCTAAGGGATTCTTTCCACAATTCCGCTGGTTGAACCATGGGCATTAATATTTCTTGCCCTCCAAAATCATCAAGATTTTTTCTAACTATATTCTCGACTTTTTTCAGTACTTTATATCCAAGTGGTAACCAATTATAAATTCCAGCAGCAGTTTTTTTAATCATACCGCTTCTAACCATTAGTTTATGGCTAATTAATTCAGCATCTGATGGATCTTGCCTTGTGGTGGGGACGAATAATTTCGAGAAATACACTATAATCTCCTCAATTAATTATATGGTAATTTAATAAGGAATATGCCCATTTAAGAGTATTATTGCGAGGTATGTAATTCAAATTTTGAAGTTTTTCTAAAAATAAGTGAAATACCTCTTCAAAGAATGCGTTAAATGTAACAAATCCACTAAAGTGTTAAAATTACAGTCTGCTTCAAAATTTGAATTAGAAGGCAGTGGTTGGAATTAGATACGTTTTTGAGTTAAAGGTAAAAAAAGCCTCAATCCAGCAATAATGAGAGAAAAAATAATTAGAAAAGGATCTTAAAAAAATGAGAAGTCATCATTGTGGTAATTTAAATATTAAGAATCTCAACGAAGAAGTAACTATTTGTGGATGGATCCATAGAAGAAGAGATCATGGTGGTGTGATTTTTCTTGATGTTAGAGATGCTACTGGGATCGTTCAAGTTGTGGTAAATCCTGAAAATAAAGAAGCTTTCAAGATAGCAGAAGACATTAGGTCTGAATATGTTATCAAGGCATTTGGTCAAGTTGAAGGGAGGCCAGAAGATTCTCAAAATGATCAATTAACAACGGGTGATATTGAAATTAAATGCAGTTCAATTGAATTACTGAATGAAGCAGATACACCTGCATTTCCACTAGATCAATCTTCAGAAGTTGGTGAGGACGTAAGGTTAAAAAATAGAACTTTAGATCTCAGAAGACCTGAAATGCAAAATAATTTAAGACTAAAATCCAGCCTGACAAAATCTATTAGAGATTATTTAGAGAATAATAATTTTGTGGATATAGAAACTCCAATACTAACAAAAGCTACTCCAGAAGGCGCAAGAGATTATCTAGTTCCAAGTAGAACGAGTGTGGGCAATTTTTTTGCTCTTCCTCAATCACCACAGTTATTCAAACAAATGTTAATGATTTCTGGTTTTGATAAGTATTACCAGATTGCTAGATGTTTTAGAGATGAGGACCTTAGAGCCGATAGACAGCCAGAGTTTTCACAGATTGATATTGAAGCATCATTTGTAGAGGAACAAGACGTAATGAATTTTGCGGAGGAAATGATAATTGAATCATTTGAGAAAATTCTCAATAAAAAACTTTCCAAGTTACCGAAATTAAAATGGCATGATGCTATGGAAAGATATGGGTGTGATAAGCCTGACCTAAGAAACCCTCTGCAACTTATTGAATTATCTGAGATCTTTAAAAAAGAGGATTTCAAAGTTTTCTCAGATCCAGCAAATGACAACAACTCAAGAATTGCAGCACTAATAGTACCTGAGGGCCAAAAGATTGGTAGAGGCCAAATCGATAGATATACAGATTTTGTCAAAGAATTTGGAGCTAAAGGTTTAGCTTATATTAAAGTTGAAGGCGATAAAATTTCAGACCTTGCGTCACCTATTCTTAAGTATCTTTCTGAAGAATGCTTAACAAATATTATGACTACCTTAGAAGTTAAAAAAGGCGACTTAATATTTTTTGGAGCTGGCAGAGAAAAAACCGTGAATGACTATATGAGTCGACTTATAACTAAGATTGGTGAAGACCTAGATCTTTTGAAAGGTGATTTCGCAGCTTGTTGGATTACTGAATTTCCAATGTTCGAGGAAGCATCAGATGGATCTTTAACTTCTTTGCATCATCCATTCACATGTCCGGTTGAAACAGATCTTGAAAAGCTTAGCAAATTGAATCCTTTAGAAATTAATTCGAAAGCTTATGACATGGTCATTAATGGGGTAGAAATTGGTGGAGGATCTATTCGTATTCATAAAAAACCTCTTCAGGAAAAAGTTTTTCAGTTACTTGGGTTATCTGATGAAGAAGCACAGACAAAATTTGGCTTCTTTTTGAAAACCTTAACCACTGGTTGTCCACCACATGGTGGGATAGCATTTGGCCTTGATAGGCTTGCCATGCTAATGGTAGGAGCCGAATCTATAAGAGATGTTATAGCCTTTCCCAAAACTCAATCAGCATTATGTTTGCTAACAGATGCACCTGGATCCGTTACAGATGAAAGCCTTGAAGAACTTCATATTTCAAGAAAGGAAGATTAATGGCAGGACATTCCAAATGGGCAAATATTAAACACAGAAAGGCAAGACAGGATGCAAAAAGAGGTGCGGTCTTTACAAAGATAATCAGAGAACTCACTGTTGCAGCAAAAGACGGTGGTCCGATTGTCGAAGATAATCCGAGATTAAGGCTTGCTTATGATAAAGCTCTCTCAGCTAATATGACAAAAGATACAATCAATAGAGCAATTCAAAGAGGGGCAGGAGGTCAAGAGGGCCAAAACTTAGAGGAAGTAATTTATGAAGGATATGCTCCAGGTGGTGTAGCGGTCTTCATCAAAACTTTAACAGATAATAAAAATAGAACTGTTTCAGAAATAAGACATGCATTTACAAAATATGGCGGAAATCTTGGTACATCAGGTAGTGTTGCATATCTATTTGAAGCGAAAGGAAAATTATTAGTAGATTCGGATTTATCTGATGAAAAGCTGTATGAAATAGCAGCTGAAAACGGAGCTAATGATATAAATGAATTTGATGGCAGTAAAACTGAAATTGTTTGTGAACCAAAAGATTTATCAAGCTTGAAAGAAAAGTTAGAGTCAGATAATTTTATAGTTGAAGCTTCTGAAATAATAATGGAAACAGAGACAAATATTCCTTTGGATTTTGAACAATCTGAAAAAAATATGAAATTGACTGACGCGATTGAAGACCTTGACGATGTTCAGGAAGTTTTCACCAATGCTGATTTAGACGAATCGGTTTTTAAATCATGACAATTAATCAAAGAAAAAAAGGACATGATTTCGAAAGAAAAATTGCTAAGAAGTTGCAAGAAGATCTAAATCTTCTCAAACCAGTCAGAAGAATACTGAATCAGTACCAAGAAAAAAATCACCCAGACTTAAAAATAGGTAGGTGGAATATAGAATGTAAAGCTTACAAAAAAGGTTTTGAGCCAGCGGCTGCTTGGTGGGATCAAGTTCTTGGTGTTAACGGTGATGGAGAATTTCCGGCCTTAGTTTATAAATTTGATAATAAACCTATTAGAGTAAGAGTAATGGTTAAAAACTTGAATGAAAATTTATCTGATACAAGTAAACTTGTTGATTTGAATTGGGAAAGCTTTATTTACTTATTAAATGAGAAATATCAAATTGACTTGGAGAATCATAAATAATGGATTTTGATGCACTTGAACTTCTGTTGCAGGCTTCACTACCAGTGCAATTAATTTTGGCTATTCTCATAATTGCTTCTATTACTTCATGGGTTCTAATATTTGAAAAATATTTTACTCTTACCAGATCAACAGATGCCTCACATGAAATAGAAGATAAGTTTTGGGAAGGTGAGAAGATCGAAGATTTATATCTTGCACTTAAAGAGAAAGATCTTGGTGACTTGGAGCCATCTGAGTTGATACTTGTTTCAGTTTACGACAGTTTGATGAATAAGAATAATTCTATAAATGAAGTTGAATCTACTGAGAGGCTCGTAAGAGTCATTGTTAATAGAGAGGAGGAAAGGCTCTCAAAAAATCTATCGTTACTCGCCACAATAAGTTCGAGTGCACCTTACATTGGCTTATTAGGAACAGTTATTGGGATAATTAATGCATTTCAAGGCTTATCGACAACAGCACAATTAACTTTGAGTTCAGTAGCACCAGGAATATCTGAGGCTTTAGTTGCTACAGCAGTTGGTTTATTAGCTGCAATACCAGCACTCATTGCTTATAACCAATTCTCAAAAAAACTAGATAATTTAATAAATGGATCTTTAGCTTTTGCAGAACAACTAATAATTCAAATAAATAAAAAATAAAAATATGCTCCTAGAAAAAAGAAGCAAATCAACCAAAGCAATAAATGAAATAAACGTAGTTCCATACGTAGATATAATGTTAGTCTTGCTCGTTATTTTCATGGTTGTGGCACCACTAGCAGTTCAAGGATTAGATATTAATTTACCAAGTGTTCCAGCAGATGAAATTGAGATTGACAACTCTGAGCCATTTGTCATTGATGTAAATGAAAATGGACAATACTTCATTGAGGAAGACGGCAGCAATGTTCAAGTTTCCTTAGGATTTATTGAAGACCGATTTTCTAGGGTTATACAAACAAATCCTGACATTGAAATTATTGTAAGAGGTGATCAAAATACTTCTTATCAATCAATAGCTGAATTATTAAGCGTTTTACAATCAAACGGTGCTAATAATTTTTCACTAGCAACACAACCATGATGAAATGGTTAACAGCATTATTTTTTTCAATAATTGTGCATATTTTAATCTTTTTAAGTTATGTTCTATTCGCAACTGAAAGTGTTGAAAAAACTACTAGGAAGATTACAAATGTAAATTTTCTTGATGATGAGTTACAAGTAAAAGAAGAGGTTCGAGAGAGAATTAAATCTCAAGAAAAAAGTGTTAAGAAAGAAGATTCTGAGGATCTTAAAGAAACCAAAAATAAAGAAATAGAAAATCTTCAAGAGTATCTAAAAGAAGAAGAAATGCAAAAAAGAGTTTCAGATAATGCTGATGTTATTGAACAAATAAGTTACAAGGTGATCAAAGATATAGAAGCATTATGGATCAGGCCAAACAGTGCAAAAGCAGGAATGTTTGCGGATTTTAATTTAAGCATAAATAGATTAGGGATCATTGAAAATGTAGAAATGAAAAAAACAAGTGGAGATAGAGCATTTGATCGAGCCGCACTGAATGCCATAAGAAAGTATAGGCAAATTAAATATGTCAGAAATCTGGATGATCAAACTTTTCAGGCATATTTCTCAAATTTTACATTAAGGTTTAGACCCGAATGAAACGAATAATTTTTTTATTATTTTTAGCTTATGAATTCAAGGCTGATCTTGTTCTTGAAATAACTGAAAGTGCAAGTAAGCCAGTAAAAATAGCTATCTTAGAAAAAAACAGTAACTCTCTTTCAGGCCAAGAAATTATCAATGTAATCTCAAATGATCTAAAGAGAACGGGTGAGTTTAAAGTCTTAGGTATGGACGAATTATTAAGTATTCCCATGAATGAGAGTGAAGTTATCCAAAGAGACTGGTTGCTACTCGATGTTGATTCAATAATTTTTGTAGAAGTCCAAAATGAAGATAATAATTTAGATATTGCTTACTCAATTTTTGATATCAGTTATAACGAAACTGAAGACAAAAGAAGAGTTTTAGGGTTGCCAGATAGTTTAAGGCAGTCAAGCCATTATGTTTCCGATGGAATATATAAATATTTTTACGGCATTGAAGGCATTTCATCAACAAAACTCATGTATGTCACAAGAAACTCAGATACTCACAAACTAATTATCAGTGATGCAGATGGATTTAATGAACAAGTTCTTTTGAAGTCAAACAATTCAATAATATCGCCAGCTTGGTCAACAGATGCAAAGGAAATTGCATATGTTTCATTCGAAAATAATCGAGCTCAAGTTTTTACTCAAAATCTAGCAACTGGGAAAAGAAATCTTGTCTTAAGCTCTAAATCTTCAGTCAGCTCACCAGCATGGTCACCCGATAACAAAGATTTGGCATTTACTAGTACAAAAGACGGTAATTCAGAGATTTATACGATTAATTTGAAGTCAAAAAAAATCACTCGATTAACTGAAAATCTTGCTATTGATACTGAACCAGCTTGGTCCCCTGATGGAAAAAATATAATTTTTACCTCAGACAGATCTGGTAGCCCTCAAATTTATGAAATTAATGTCAGATCAAAACTCAAAAGAAGACTTACAACTGAGGGAAATTATAATGCAAGGGCCTCATATCTTGGTAAGAATGAAATTATTTTTGTTCATAGGTCAAATATTAACTTTAATATTGCAAAACTAGATTTAGGTTCTAGGACTTTGGAAGTCCTTACATCAACTAAAAATGATGAAAGTCCATGCATAGCACCTAATGGCAATGTTATAATTTACTCCACAAAAGACGGAAATTTATCATATCTTGCTGGAATTAATATCAGTAGTAAGGTAAGTTTTAAACTTCCAGCTTTATATGGAGAATTAAAAGAACCAGCTTGGTCACCATTTTTAAGGTAATTATGAAAAATATAT
>Ga0208390_1000612_pt1 | contig 12913 bp, 10 predicted proteins | sample Knorr_S7_td_Surf_FD_185594 | JGI IMG/M metagenome (GOLD analysis project Ga0208390, IMG submission 185594) | Marine microbial communities from Southern Atlantic Ocean transect - Knorr_S7_td_SurfaceA_ad_6m_LV_A (SPAdes) (version 2) | ecosystem: Environmental > Aquatic > Marine > Oceanic | place...
AAACTGATATTGAAAAATGTCCAGTCATGCATGGCTCAATGACTAAAAACACTTCGAGCGGAACTTCAAACAAAGATTGGTGGCCTGATCAGCTGAATTTGAGCATACTTCATCAGCATGATAGGAAATCTAACCCCATGGGTGAAGATTTTGACTACAAATCTGAATTCGAAAAACTTGATTATTATGCCCTCAAACAGGATCTTCTAGATCTTATGACAGATTCGCAAGAGTGGTGGCCAGCTGATTATGGTCATTATGGCCCTTTCTTTATAAGATTGACTTGGCATGCTGCCGGAACATATCGTTCTACAGATGGAAGGGGTGGTGGTGGCACTGGTGCACAAAGATTTGCACCACTGAATAGTTGGCCTGACAACGGAAATCTAGATAAAGCAAGACGTTTACTATGGCCTGTTAAAGAAAAATACGGCAATAAAATAAGTTGGGCTGATTTGCTAATTCTTGCAGGTAATGTAGCTATCGAATCAATGGGAGGAAAAACCTATGGATTCAGCGGTGGAAGGCCAGATATCTGGTCACCTGAAGAAGATATATTATGGGGTGTAGAAGAGCAATGGTTAGAAAATACTCGATACAAGGGAGAAAGGGAACTCGATAATCCTCTCGCTGCAGTTCAAATGGGGTTAATCTATGTGAATCCGCAAGGACCAGATGCTAACCCAGACCCTATGGCCAGTGCTCATGATATACGCACAACTTTTGGAAGAATGGCAATGAATGATTACGAAACCGTTGCACTGATTGCTGGAGGACATACTTTTGGTAAATGCCATGGAGCTGGAGATGCGGAATTAGTTGAGGCAGAGCCCGAAGGTGCTCCTATTGAGCAAATGGGGCTTGGTTGGACTAATGGACACGGAACCGGACTTGGACAAGATGCCATAACGAGCGGCTTAGAAGGTGCTTGGACTACTAACCCTATCCAATGGGATAACGGCTACTTTGAGTTGTTATTCAAGTACGAATGGGAACTAGGTAAAAGTCCTGCTGGTGCACATCAATGGTATGCAATAGATCAGGCTGAGGAAGATATGGCTCCTGATGCCCATGATCCAAGCAAAAAAGTACCTACCATTATGGCAACTACTGATATAGCACTTAAAACTGATCCAAGTTATAAGAAAATATCTGAAGGTTTCCTGAATAATCCTGAGGAATTCGCTGACGCTTTTGCTAAGGCTTGGTTCAAACTGCTACATAGAGACATGGGTCCGAGATCTAATTATATGGGTCCTGAGAGTCCTGAAGAAGATTTAATATGGCAGGACCCTATTCCTGAAGGTAATGCTAATTACGATGTTTCTGAGGTAAAAAGCAAGCTTGAGGCTTCAGGTTTGTCTATACAAGAAATGATTGAGACGGCATGGGCAAGTGCTTCGACTTATAGAGGTTCAGATATGCGAGGTGGAGCAAATGGCGCTAGAATCCGTTTAGCACCTCAAAAAGATTGGGAAGCAAATAAACCTGAACAACTCTCTAAAGTACTAGCCATTTATGACACCATAGCATCAGAAACTGGTGCATCTGTTGCCGACGTCATTGTCCTTGCTGGAAATGTAGGAATTGAGAAATCAGCCGGGGTTGAAGTGCCTTTCACACCAGGTAGAGGTGACGCTACTGAAGAGCAGACAGATCCAGAGTCTTTTGAATATTTTGAACCACTTTCTTGTGCTTTCAGAAATTATCACAGATCAGGCCTCTCTGTAAGTGCTGAAGAAATAATGCTTGATAAGTCACAACTTTTAGGGCTCACAGCTCCTGAAATGACTGTTCTAATAGGTGGCATGAGATCATTGGGTATTAGTGGGAGTGATTATGGCTTGATATCAGAGAATATCGATGAGCTATCAAATGACTACTTCAAAACTCTCCTTGATATGAGGGTCCAGTGGAAGCCAAATGGTACCGGTAACTCTTATGAGGCATTTGACAGGGTGACTGGAGAAAAGGCTAGAACTGCCTCCAGAGCAGACCTTGTTTTTGGGTCTAATTCTCAACTTAGAGCTCTTGTAGAAGTATATGCAACAGATGACAATAAAGACAAATTTGTTGCTGACTTTATTTCTGCATGGAACAAAGTTATGAATGCTGATTTGTTTTAACTAAAGCAAAATATGAAAAGGGGTTAATTTATATTAACCCCTTTTTGTTTGAAGCATAGATCTTTTCCAGGCCAGGTAACCAAATACTATTATTATTAAATAACCAGTAAAAAGAAAAGCCGTTATGTATAGCTCTCTTGAGATAAATAGAAATACTGATACAAAATCAATTACAAACCAATAAATCCAATTTTCAAGCAATTTTTTAGCTACCATATAAGTGGCTACAACAGCACCCCAAGTGGTAAATGCATCAAAATATGGAAGCGATGCGTTAGTATATTTAGCTAATAGATAACCAGAAATGATTGTCAAAACAAATATCAGCATCAATGATTTTAGATGATTACTAAAATCCCAATTTGTCACAAGTAATTCAGTTTCATTTACTTGCCACTGCGACCATCCATATAAAGCCATCAAAATATAAAATATTTGCAAAAAGGCCTCCATGTAAAGTCCTGCTGAGAACATTATGAAGAAGTAAAGCGATGAGCTTAAGATAGCCGCAAGCCAACATAGAATATTTTGCTTAACTGCAAGTAAAAGATAAATAATTGCTAAAGAGACAGCAAGAATCTCCATTGATGTTATCTAAAATTCATATCGGAATGTTAGACCATAATTACGTGGATCCCCATGACGTTCATACAAAGTATCTTCGAAAGCAGGAGGTTCATTACCGAAATAAAACCCTCTTAAAGAATAATATTCATCAAAAATATTTCGTATCCAGAAATTTAAATTAATTTTGTCTTTCTTATAAATCATATTTATATTTGTAAGGATGTAATCATCGGAAGTATTATTATGAGAATCTGAATAATAAAAGTCACTTTTGCCATTCAAGTCCAATAGTAATTCCAGATTATTTGATATGTCCCAGCTCAATCCTGCAGAAAAGCTATAGTCAGGCGCATGTGCTTGCTCCCTCCCCTCTAAATCAGGTCTTGATTGATACTGTCTTATTTCTGTTTCGAGTATTCCTAAGTTTAAAAACATACTGATAGTGTCTGAAATTTCAGAATTTAGACTTAACTCGGCTCCATAATTTCTACCTTCAGCTGCATTTTTTGTTAAAAATAAGAATGTATTAGGGTCTTGTGGGTCGACTTGAGTTGATGATAAAACTTGTTGATCTCTTCTGTCTGAATAAAAGATTACTAAATCTAAAAAAGTTTTTGAAGAAAAGAAATATTTGCTTATTCCAAACTCGTAGTTGGTTAGGTATTCAGGTGAATAAGATACTGCTTCAATTAGTGAAGAACTATTTAAACCAGTTCCTAAGTTAAAACCACCCTGTTTGTAACCCCTTGCAATGCTAAGATAGTATTTAAGATCATTGTCTAAAGAGTTAATGAGAGATATTTTTCCTCCATTCATTGAATCATCAGGTGTGAATAATTCTTCATTTGAATCTAAATAATCAGCATCCCAATCCTCCCATCTAAAACCAAAAGAGAGCTTTAATGTTTCACTTATTAGGTAATCCAAATTTCCAAAAAGGGATTTGCTTTCTGAAGAATAATCACTAGAGAAAAATGATTCACTGTAGAAAGTTCCGAAACCATCGTTTGGATCTCCGTAAGCCCCATCATCTTTTCTATCATTGGATTCATCAATTTCATAAAATGAAAATCCAGCTATCCACTGTATTTGATTAGAAAAATTTGTATCCAATTTATTGGATAGTATTCTAAGTTCTATATTAGAAGTTTCTCTATGCCTAAGAGTTTCAGAAAAATAATCATAGACATAGGGAAAGTGTGACTGTGCATTACCCCAATCGGCATCGTAACTAAAAACTACATCTGTATCTGTTTTAGAATATAAAACCTTGAGAGTATTTAGCCTGTTTATAAATTCGAGATTTACACCTAGAGCTCTTGTATCTTGAGAGTCCATACCAGGTCTATCTGAAAGGGTATTTAGAGAGCCATCAATAGTCCATATATCTGCAGGATCATCAAAATTGTTATCAAAATAGACTAGATCAAAAGAGGTGGCATCATTAATCAACCAATTAGTCTTGAGTCTAAGAGACTGCTCATCTTTCCTGGAAGTGTCATCTCTGTTTAAAAATAAATTTTCCCTGAACCCATCAAAATCTTCTTTCCTTATACTTAATCTCGATTTTAAGCCTTTTGTAAAAGGAATATTAATTGACGCACTCAAGTCGTTCCTTCCATAATTACCGATGGTTACTTCTCCGTTTGCTTCAAATAAGTCCTTAGGATCCTTAGTTTTAATATATATCATACCTGCAAGTGAACTAGCACCCATCCTAGAACCTTGTGGACCTCTATAAACTTCTACTTGGTCAATATCGTATACAGAAGCTATACCTGCTTGACCTGAAAAGTCTATGTCGTCAATCAAAAATCCCACTGAAGAATTTGGAGTTCCTTCGTATCCAGATCGTTCTCCAATTCCTCTGATCTGAAAATATCGCGGTCTTGAATCACTAGCGGCAAAATTAAGATTTGGAATTAAGTAAGTGATATCCTCAAAATGCTTGTATTGCTTTTTTTGGATATCTTCATCATTAACAAGAATGAGACTGCTATCAACTTCACTTAAATTGGTGTCCCGCCAATCACCACTTACGACAATCTCATCAATTGCTTCAGTATGAGCAGGAAAGAGAATAAAGAAAACTGAAAAAAATAAAAATATACGTTTTAGCATGCAATTCCTCCGCCATTATTGTATGGATCAGGTTCAAAGAGTTTCAATGATCTCAGGCCGAAGCCACCCCTTTGCAATAAACTAATTTTAGCAAAGCCTTTTAGACTTAACCAGAAACTTATCTTCAAATAGTTTTCTCGTGAAAAAGAATATAAAATGTATAAGCCTTTCAAATTAATTCATAAATTAGCTGCTATAAAGAATGTCGAATTCTCTTGAAAACTGTGATGTGAGGTCTATATCAATAGGCTCCAAAATTTCACTTCTTTTTAAAGAAAGTGCAATATTTGAAGAGCAAACTGCCCTCATAGGAATAGTAGAAACCGTTAAATATCCAGGTGATAAGAATTCTGACTTTCCAGAAATACTGGATTTGCTTGATAAGATATGGATTCAGATTGGTGAAAATAAAAGAATATATGGAGAAAAAAAAAGGAGTAATGACTCGATCAAGGAAGAAATATTTTTTAGATTAAGCAAACAGATGATAGAAGATTTTAAGCGTACAGAAATGATGTACGCCGGCGTTAATCATCCCAAATATAATATTAAAACTAAAGAAATAGCATTATCTACAGTGAAAAGTCTCGCAGAAGATTTTAAATAAAATACCAATTTTCTGCTCTCTCCTTTAATAATTTTATGAAACTAAAAGAGCTTAAAAAATTGATTGAAGGATGTCATCCTGAAGATCTTAATAATGATGTTGAGGCTGTTGTTATATCAAAGAAAAATAAAGTGTTTAAATCTGATAGCATTCGCTTAGATACTGACTCAGGAAGGATTATTATTGCTACTCAGGACTCAGAGCAATATAAATTGAATAAAATCAATGCAGACAAAGAAATGGGATTCGCTAAGAAAATGCTATCTATAAAATCAAAGAAAAAGACAATTGCGGATATCCTAAATCAAAAGAAGTAAAACTAAGCTGAGTCCAAGTACTTTTTGAGTTCCTCTTTAGCAATTGTCCTCATATGTACCTCATCCGGTCCATCACCTATGCGCAGATATCTAATTGAACTGTAAAGACTAGCTAAAGGAGTATCTTGAGAGACTCCAGCTCCTCCATGAATTTGTACAGCTCTTTCTATTACTCTGACTGCCATTGATGGTACTTCAACTTTCGGTTGTGCTATTTCGCTTTTAGCTTCCTTGTTACCTAAAGTATCCATCATGTAGGCTGCCTTAAGGGTTAACAATCTGCACATCTCAATTTCATTACGACATTTGGCTATAACATCAAAGTTACCACCTAATTCTGCGATTGCTTTACCAAAGGCTTTACGTGTTGAGGCTCTTTTACAAAGTAGTTCTAGGGCAAGTTCAGCAGCACCAATTATTTTCATGCAATGATGAATACGGCCAGGTCCTAGACGGCCTTGAGCAATTTCAAAACCTCTTCCCTCACCTAAAATAATATTTTCTTTTGGTATCCTCACATTATCAAATTTTAAATGGGCATGACCATTAGGTGCATGGTCTGAACCGTAAACAGTTAACATTCTTTGCAGAGTGATGCCCGGAGTGTCTTTTGGAATAATTATCTGAGATTGTCTTTGATGCTTAGGAGCATCAGGATTTGAAACTCCCATGAAAATCATAAATTCACAGTCAGGCCTGCCATACCCAGAAGTCCACCATTTTTCTCCATTGATCACATAATCATCACCATCTTTAGATATAGTGCTAGCAATGTTCGTTGCATCTGAAGAGGCCACATTTGGCTCAGTCATGGCAAACGCTGATCGAATCTGGCCATCTAACAAAGGCTTTAGCCATTTTTCTTTCTGGTAACTACTACCGTACTTATCAAGAACTTCCATATTTCCAGCATCTGGTGCAGATGAATTAAAAACTTCAGAAGTCCACCCAACTCCCATCATCTCAGCAAGAGGTGCGAATTCGAGATTAGTTAGTCCATAACCCTCATCACCCGTTAACGAAAAATTCCACAAACCTTCAGCTTTTGCTTCTGTTTTGAGATCATATAATACTTTCGGAACTTGCCACGGATTACCGGACTCTCTAAAAGAATTCATGGCCTGAGTATATTCTGCCTCTTTAGGTTTTATCTTGTAATCGATAAAGTTTGAGACTTGCACTATCAGATCTTTAGTTTTTTGTGTGTGTTCGAAATTCATGGTTAATTTAAAATTTTAGTATTAAAAAAATGATAACATCATTTCAATTATTGGAGAGAATACTATGGACTTTAGAGATTATTCATTGAAAGAGTTAGTCAGCAATGTTCAAAGAAAGAAAATATCTGCTAAAGAGTTAACACAATCAGCTTTAAATAATATCGAAAAGTTCGATGGAGAGATAAATGCTTTTTGTTCCGTCAACCCGGAAGATGCACTTCTGCAAGCAGAACAAATTGATTCTGCAATCATGAAAGGTGAAGACGTCGGAATACTTGCTGGAATTCCCATTGGTGTAAAAGATCTAGAGGATGCAAAAGGATTTATAACTAGTTTTGGTTCAGAGTTGCATATTAATGATGCTCCAGCAAATGAAGACTCAATTTTAGTCCAAAGAATGAGGGATCAAGGGTGCGTGATCCTTGGTAAAACCAATACACCAGAGTTTGGTCATAAAGGAAAGACTGACAATGTACCTTTTGGGAGTACAAAAAATCCATGGAATCTTCTATATTCAGCCGGTGGCTCATCTGGAGGAACTTCAGCGGCATTAGCTTCGGGAATGATTCCTCTTGGAACAGGATCTGATGGAGGTGGCTCTATTAGGATACCTGCTGCATTGGGCGGACTATCAGGCATAAAGACATCTCAAGGAAGGATTCCCATAGGAGGAAAGACACCCCCAGGATCAGGACTCTTGACGGTAAAAGGCCCTATGGCTAATACAACTCAAGATAATGCTTTAGCTCTAGACGCAACTGTTGGACCAGATCCAACAGATATTTTTTCTTTAGAATCAGATAATTTAAATTGGTCAGATGAATTAATTAATGACGTACCTAAAACTGCTATATGGTCACCAACAATGGGTTTCTCAACCGTAGATGAAGAAGTTCTATCTAAATGTGAAGAGGCTATAAATTTACTTTCCAATGCAGGGGTTGAGATAATAGAAAAAGAAACCATATGGAACGAAAATCCTGTTGATGATTGGATGATATTTTGGGCTTGTGCATGTGCAAGAAGACAACAACATTTAATGGGCACGAAAGACTTTGAGAAAATAGATCCTTTACTTAGATTCTTTATCGAAATGGGAACTAACATGGATGGAGCATCATATGCTTCTGCAATAGACTCATGTCATAAGTTAGGCTATCAGTTAGAAAAATTCTTCGAAGAAGCTCCTCTTATTATTACACCTGCAACTTGTGGACAGGCACCTAAACTTGAAGGAGACGGTTTTGTTAATGGAAATGAAACTCCATCTTGGGTTGATTTTACAATGGGTATCAATATGACAAGAAATCCTGCTGGGGTGATCCCAATCTCTCTGTTGGATTCAGGTTTACCTGCTTCCCTTCAGATTATAGGAGGACAAAGACAAGATTTAGATGTGCTTAGAGCTATGAACTCTTTTGAAGAAATAATAGCCTTCGATGAAAAAGCAGATTTTCCCTTAAATACTTAAGTCTTACTATTTATCATCATCGAGCATAGTGGCATGATTCCACCACGCTAGATCTGAAAAAGCTCTTAAATCCAATTCATGAGTCCAAGCAGATCGATGTTGTTGAGATAAATGATAATAGGTTTTTGCTATTTCCTTGGGTAATAGCAGTCCGTCATGTTCCATACCTTTTGTTTCTCTTAGCTGCTGATACATTTCAGGTCCCAACATCTTACCAAGTGTATCTGGAGCATCTACAGCGCCATCTACAATAATGTGTGCAACGTGTATTCCTTTGGATGAAAATTCAGCATTTAGGGACTGACAAAGCATTCTTCTTGCTGCCATAGCTGCTGCATGAGAATGCTGAGTTGCATTTCCTCTCATAGCAGCGGTGGCTGAAGTCACTAATATTGTACCTTTTCCCCTGTCAACCATTAACGGACAAAGCATCTTCGCAACTCTAAATAAACCAAAGCTTGCCATTTTCCATCCCCATTCAAATTCTTTATAAGTTGTTTGGCTTAACAGCTTCATACCTGTCTGGGCTCCTAAGTTATAAATGACTACCTCTATCGGACCAACTTCAGATTCGACCTTGTTTATGACTTCTTCTATTGCATCCTCTTCTATTGCATTAAGGAGTTGTCCTGAAGCAGAGCCTCCAGAGGCCTCTATGTCCCCAATTAATTTATCTAAACCTTCTTTATCGGATCGTCTGCATAAAAAAGAATGATAGCCTTCTTCAGCAAATTTAGCTGCAACTGTTCCGCCGATTCCCGCTCCCGCTCCAAATACCAAGCATACTGGTTTCATATATCTCTCCTATACTTTCTATCCAACATCTACAGGCTGAGCTGTATGCATCAGTGTTGCAACTAACTCACCTTCCAGGTTGAATATTCTACCCTCCGAAGTAGCACTTCTGGTGCCTAATTTTACTAAATTTACCTTCATTTTTGCTTTTCCCAATGCGAGTGGTCGATGAAATGAAATATTTAAATTGGTGCTCATAGGGGCCTTTTTTTCTTGATAAGCAACAATCATTGCTGCAGAGGTAGCGTCATCTAAAGCTGCAGAAATCATTCCGCCCTGAACGAAACCCATTGGATTTCCTGACATTTTATTGAATTCACAAGAAAACCAGATTTGCTCATCTTCAATAGAATCATACTTTAAATTGAAAAATTCCATGGACGGTCCACGAAACTCATCGTTAAATTTTTCTAATAGTTCTTCCATGATTTGTTTATCTTAATAGGAAAATAAAAAAAATATTAAAATATCTTTAAAAGCGCTATTTTCCTAGCTTTCGAAGTCAAAAAACATTAGTATTTACGCTCATTTTCAACTATTTCAGTAATTAATATGGATATAAATCTAAGCAGTGAAGATCTTGCATTTAGGGACGAAGTTAGATCTTTTTTCGAAGAGAATAAAATTAAATCTGGAGAAGACTATTTCTCCTGGAGGTTAGGTTGGTTTGAAAAAGCCAGAGAAAAAGGAGGTTGGGATGTGCCTAAGTGGCCGGAAAAATTTGGTGGTCCAGGATGGACTCCGACTCAACATTATATTTGGGAACAGGAGACAGCAAAAGCGAATATCCCTTTTGACCTCCCTTTTGGACTTGGTATGTTGGCTCCCATATTGATGAATTACGGAAATGAAGAGCAGCAAAATAGATTCCTACCCGATATTAGAGATCGAAAGGTAAATTGGTGCCAAGGTTATTCTGAGCCCGGAGCTGGTTCAGATTTAGCCAACCTTAAAACAAAAGCGGTGTTGTCAGATGATGGAACTTATTACACTGTGAATGGTTCGAAAATATGGACAACTTTGGCTCATGTTGCAGATTGGATATTTTGTCTTACAAGAACAGATGATTCGGGAATTAAACAGCAAGGAATCACCTTTTTGTTGTTTCCCATGAAGCAGGAAGGTATTGAGGTTAAACCAATCATCACATTAGGAGGTTCACATACTGTTAATACTGTACATTTTACAGATGTAAAAGTTCCTGTTGAAAATAGAATTGGTGAAGAAGGTAAGGGTTGGACCTACGCAAAAGGGCTGCTTGAACATGAAAGAACTGGATTGGCAGGATTATCTAAATCTTTAGTAGAGCTAGAACAACTCAAAGATAATGCTCGATCCATACAAAGAGGGAACGGAAATCTCATGGATAATTCTAGTTATAAATCTAAAGTGGGTGAGTTAGAAATAGATTTGTTAGCCACGGAGTTCACTGAGTTAAGAAGCTTAGCTTCGGCAGCAGCTGGTGGTGAGCCTGGTCCTGAATCCTCGATCTTAAAACTTAAAGGGACAGAGATTAAGCAACGAATTCAAAAACTTACCGTCGAAGCCAGCGGGATATATTCTTCTGCTTGGGGTGATAAAGGAGTTGGGCCTTCTTTCGCAAAAGGAGGAACGGCAGGATATTTAAATAGTCGATATTTCACAATCTATGGCGGAGCAAGCGAAGTCCAAAAGGATATTGTTGCAAAAAAAGTTCTGGGTCTAACAAAAAGTAGCTCAAAATGAATTTTGAACTGTCTGAAGAACAGAAAATGATTCAGCAAAGCGTTGAACGTTTTGTACAAGAAAACTATGACCTTTCGAATAGAATAAAAATTAGCTCAGAAGATCCTGGCTTCAGTAAAGAATACTGGTCATCTATGGCCGAATTAGGCTGGCTCGGATTGGCATTTAGTGAAGAGGATGGAGGGTTTGGTGGCAATCAGATAGATACATTAGTCCTTATGGAACAATTTGGTAAAGGATTGGTGCTTGAACCTTTTTTAGCGAATATAGTTTTGGGCGGAGGATCTATAAAGAGAGGAGGTTCACAAGAAATTAAAGACTCAATCATTCCTAAGCTTATAGATGGCAGTTTACAAATTACTCTCGCTTATGCAGAAGAACAGAGTAGATTTGATATAGAGGATGTTTCAACCTCAGCCAGAGAAGAAGGCGATGTTTTCATTATCAATGGTAAAAAATCTATGGTTCTCAATGCAGAATCGGCAGATAAAATCATAGTAGTTGCCAGAACAAATGGTAGTCAGGTAGATGAAGAAGGGATCAGTTTATTTCTCATAGATGCAGATGCAGAAGGAATAGAAAGAGAGAATTTTCCAACTGTTGATGGCCTTAGAGCTTCTGAAATTTCATTTAAAGATGTACAAGTAACATCCGAATGCCTCATCGGAGAAAAAGATAAAGGGTTTTCCATTCTTCAAGCAGTGGTAAATGATGCTATCTTGGCTTTAGCAGCCGAGGCTGTGGGAGCCATGGAAGTTTTATATAAAGACACAGTGGAATACACTCAGCAGAGAGAGCAGTTCGATCATCCACTATCTGACTTTCAAGTACTTCAACATCGAATGGTAGATATGTTTATGGAGTATGAACAATGCAAATCTCTGTTATTTCGTGCCACCATGGAAACTGTTCAAGATCCCTCTCTTTCTCAAAGAACTATTCATGCTTTGAAACATTTGATCGGGAAATCTGGAATATTTGTAGGAGAAAGTGCTGTTCAACTTCACGGAGGTATGGGGGTTACCGAAGAGTTAAGGATAGGTCATTTCTTTAAAAGATTACTCGTTATTGACTCTCAATTTGGAAATGCTGATTTCCACTTAGATAAATTCACAAGTCTCTAAAATGCAAATAGATTCTCCAAAAATAGATAATATTTTAGAGAATGCTGCTTTGAAAAAAGTCCCAGCTATATCGGCTGCGGTTATATCTAAGGACAGTGACCTATACAAAGGTCATTTTGGTTTTAAGGATCTAGAGAATAAAAATCCAGTGGATGATAATACGCTCTTTAGAATTGCTTCTATGACTAAGGCAATAACCTCAACGTGTATTTATCAATTGATAGATAGAGATATTCTATCCCTAGATACAAATTTAAAAGATTTTTTTCCAGAAATTAGCGACAAAAAAGTCATTCAAGGCTTTGATGATAACGGTGATGCAATATTATCTGATGTATCAAATGATATAAATATCGGACATCTGTTAACACATACCTCTGGTTTTGCTTACGAAATATGGAACGAATCAATAGCTAAGCTTGTCGAGAGAGGTGATTTACAAAGTGCCTTCGCAAATAATGATGAGTTTCTAAAAGCTCCACTGATCTTTGAACCCGGTACAAGCTGGGAATATGGTATTGGGATTGATTGGCTGGGTGTGTTGATAGAAAAAATCAGTGAATGCTCTCTACAAGAATACATGCATACTAATATTTTTGAGCCATTAGAAATGGCTAGCACATCTTATGATCTTGATAAAAGCAAACATTCACGAGTAGCTAAAGTTTACGGAAGAAATGACGATGAATACTTTGAAATGCCCTTCGAAGTTCCTGAAAAATCCTCATTTTACTCCGGTGGAGGAAACCTTATATCCAGCATTGAAGATTATTCGAAGTTTCTTAAGATTTTCCTGAATGCAGGCCAAGGACCTGACAGACAGATAATTTCTATCTCTTC
>Ga0208390_1000614_pt1 | contig 12885 bp, 15 predicted proteins | sample Knorr_S7_td_Surf_FD_185594 | JGI IMG/M metagenome (GOLD analysis project Ga0208390, IMG submission 185594) | Marine microbial communities from Southern Atlantic Ocean transect - Knorr_S7_td_SurfaceA_ad_6m_LV_A (SPAdes) (version 2) | ecosystem: Environmental > Aquatic > Marine > Oceanic | place...
GGTGAAGAAATAAGAATATTAGCAAGTTTTTCAGCGTTATCTAAATGATGAGCATCTCTCATTAAATCAGCTATTTTAAGTTCCATTCCTCCAGATTGTTTAGTTCCTAAAATTTCACCTGAACCTCTTATTTTCATATCTATTTCAGAAATTTTAAAACCATCAGTCGTTTCTTTCATAGCTGCCATTCTAGACTCAGCAAGTTCTCCAAGCTTTCCTTGATAAAGAAGAACACAATGAGCATTCATATCTGGACCTCTTCCTACTCTCCCTCTTAGTTGATGTAATTGAGATAATCCTAGTCTTTCTGCATTTTCAATAATCATTAAGCTAGCATTTGGGACATCCATTCCAACCTCGATTACAGTCGTACAAACAAGGACATCTATTTCTCCAGTTCTAAAATCTTCAATGACTGAATCTTTCTGAGATTTGTTTAATTTGCTATGTACCAAACCAACCTTTAAGTTTTTACTCTTTTTTGAAATCCAATCTTTTGCTGATTCTGCTGCTTGAACGTCAAGACTTTCAGATTCCTCGATCATTGTGCATAGCCAGAAAGCTTGATTCCCTTCAGAGCATATTATTTCAAGCCGCTTTACCAGGTCATCTTTCTTGTCATTTGACATGACTGAAGTAATAACGGGATTTCTTCCTGGAGGCATTTCATCAATTTTAGAGACACTGAGGTCTGCAAAAATGGTCATAGCCAAAGTTCTGGGTATAGGTGTTGCAGTCATAAAAAGCTGATGAGGCAGGAGCTTTTCTTTTGATTTTTGAAGCATTTCAAATCTTTGCCTAACACCAAATCTCTGCTGTTCATCAACAACAACAAGAGATAGATTTTTCATTGATACTCTTTCTTGAAAAACTGAATGCGTTCCAATAAGGATTTTTGTTTTTCCAGAACGTAAATTTTGATCTATTTTTTCCCATTCTTTCTTTTTTGTTTTTCCAGTTAGTAGTTCGATTTCGATATTTTCACTTGCAAACCACATTGAGAAATTCTTGAAGTGTTGTTCCGCCAAGACCTCTGTAGGACAAAGAAGAACTGACTGAAAGTTACTTTTAGCGCAAGTCAACATTGCGGCAGCAGCAACCACAGTTTTTCCTGACCCTACATCTCCTTGAACAAGCCTTCTCATCGGCCTAGAGTTGTTCATATCTTCTTGAATTTCTTCAATCACTCTTCCTTGGGCATTTGTAAGGGAAAAGGGAAGGCACTTGTAAAATGAAATTAACAATTCCTTATCATAATTAATGCTAGCTGCTTTCATTTCGTCTACTTTTTTAGTTGAGATTTTCACTCCAATCAAATTTGTAATTAACTCTTCGATAATTAGTCTTTTCTGAGCAGGATGCTCAAATTGTTTTATTTTAATAATATCGTCGTCAATAGAAGGGTTGTGAATTATTTTTAATGCTTCTTTTATGGATAGATTTGAAATTTTTTCATTCAAGAAAGTTTTGTCTATATTTTCTTCATTTAAATTTGATTCGTTAATTTTTTCGATGCAATTTTTAATAATATTTCTCAATCTGTATTGAGTAATTTTACTGGATCCTAAGGAATATACCGGCGTAAGAGTATCATCTAGCGGCGGTCTGAATTTAGAATTAAAGATTTTATAACTTGGATGAAAGACTTCTAATTTATTTCCGGAGTTTCTTACAACTCCATAAAGCCTTACAGATAAACCTTTTTCAAAAGATTTAGCTTGTTGTTGTGAAAAGAAAAATAATCTTATTTGTAAAAATCCAGTTCCATCAGTAATTCTTGCAAAAAAAGCTCTTCTGCCTGGATAATAAATTTTACTCTCTATTATTTCCCCTTCGACTTGAAAAGGTTGACCAGGTACCAAATCTTTAATTTGTGTGAGTTTTGTTCTATTTTCGTAACTTTTAGGAAGCAAGAAAAGCGCATCTTCCACAAAGTTAATACCTATTTTCTCTAGTTGAGATTTTATTTTGGGACCAACTCCTTTTATTTTATCTATTGGAGAGTTTAAAGAATTATTTTCCACTTCCTTTATACGCAATAGTTTCTATTTCAATGGAACTATTTTTAGGAAGTTTAGAGACCTCAAAAGCCGCTCTCGCAGGATAAGGTTTTTCAAATAATTCGCTCATAATTTCGTTCACTTTTTCAAAGTTATCTAAATTATCCAATAAAATAGTTAACTTAATAACATCTGAAAAATCCATATCAGCTTCATTAAGAATTTTTTTTATATTTTTAAAAACCATCTTTATTTGATTATCTATACCTTCAACCATCTTCATGTTCTTTGGGTCTAATGCAATCTGTCCTGAAACATAAAGAAAATTATTAACAAGAACACCTTGAGAATAGGTGCCAATAGCAGATGGTGCATCATCGGTAGAAATTATTTTCTTCATTTGGAAATTAACTCTAATTTTTGGTCTTGATTATGAATTCTTGAAACTGACATAACATGATTTAATCTTCTCAATCTTCTCATAATTTTTGCGAGGTGCTGTCGGTCTTTAACTTCGATTACAACAAACATTTGAATTGATGTTCCTGCAGGTGGATCCATTCTGAAGTTCACAATATTTGAATTAGCTTCGCTAATAGATGCAGATATTTCCGCGAGGAGACCAGGCCTATCATCTGAAATAATCTTTATTTCTACAGAAAAGTCACCAACTACGTCTTTTTCCCACTGAACGGGTGCACAATGAGCTGGATCTTTTCTCAAAGCTGTCATATTTTTGCATCGCTCAGTATGAATCACGATACCTTTCTGATTGGAAAAATGAGCAATAATGTTATCTCCTGGTATAGGTTTACAACATGCTGCATAAGAAAGTACTAATCCCTCAGAACCACTAATTTGGATATTTGAAAATTCAATTAAATCTTTTTGGTCATAATCTAAAAATTGAATGATTTGATGTGCAACTACTAAACTAGATCTCTGTCCTGATCCAATCTGCTCTAATAATTCTCTTACACTTTTTACATTAATTGCATCTAAAAGTTTGCTCATACGGGCTTTTGGAACATTTCTAAGCTTAATTCGATGCGGCCTTAAAGATTGTTCTAATAAATTTTTTCCATATTTTCGTGCTTTGGAGGCCTTTAAGTTTTTTGTTGAATTTCTAATAGCGCTTCTAGCTCTGGAAGTCCTAACAAATTCTAACCAAGCAGGATTGGCCTGAGGATATTTGTCAGTAATGATATTAATTGTTTGTCCGCTCTCGAGAGGAACACTAAGTGGTGCTAAGTTTTTATTAATTCTGCAACCTTTACAATGAAGTCCGATATCGGAATGAACAGCAAATGCAAAATCAATGGGTGTTGAGTCTTTCGGAAGTTCAACAATATCTCCATTTGGAGTAAAAACATAAATCTCATTCGGAACCAAACCAGTTTTTATCACATCAATAAAGTCTTGAGGATCATCAATATTTTTTTGAACTTCTACTAAAGTATTTATCCACCTTCTAGCCCTAGATTGTGCCGGATTATCTGCATGACCTGTTTTATAGAACCAATGTGCTGCAACTCCAAATTCTGCTAATTCATCCATATCATGAGTTCGAATTTGGATTTCAACAGGAAGCCCGTCAAAAGTTATAATTCCAGTATGTAAAGATTGATAAGAATTTGACTTAGGTATTGCAATATAATCTTTAAATCTTCCTTCAATCGGTTTAAAGGAATTATGCAATATACCAAGAACTTTGTAGCAATCCATCGCATCATCAATAGTAATTTTAAAAGCGTATACATCCATTACTTCTTCAAGTGATTTGGATTGCTTTTTCATTTTTTTGAAAATTCCATACAAATGCTTTCTTCTGCCATGGACTTGGCAAGAAATCTCGTTTTCAATCATTTTTTCTTTGATGGAACTTTCAATTTTGGAAAGAATTTTTTTTCTTCCTTTTGTTTTTTTATCAATTGCATTTTTTAAAACTTTGCTTCTAAGAGGATTTATCACCTCAAAGGCAATGTCTTCTAATTCTCTATAAATTTGATGCATGCCCAATCTGTGAGCAATAGGCGCATAAATTTCTAAAGTTTCCAGAGCAATTCTTTTTTGTCTTTCTTCACTTAAAAATTTAAGAGTTCTCATATTATGTAATCTGTCTGCAAGTTTCAGAACAATTACTCTAATATCTTGCGACATGGCAAGAACCATTTTTTGAAAATTTTCTGCTTGCTCTTCTTGCTTTGAATTTAAGGAAATTTTATCTAACTTACTTACGCCATCTACTAGTTCCGCAACGTTTGAATTAAACTCTTTCTTCAAGAAAGATTTTGGAATTCCTGAGTCTTCAATAACATCATGTAACATTGCAGCGGTAAGACAATCTTCATCCATTTTAAATTTAGCCAATATTTCTGCCACTGCAACTGGGTGAGTAACGTAAGGATCTCCACTGGATCTAAATTGACCTGAATGAGCATTTGCAGCATAAAGATAAGCTTTATTAACTTGCTCGAGTTGAGAATTATTTAAATAAGAGCTTAAATTCTTATTTAATTTTTGTAATGATTTTTCTTTTGCAACCATAGTTACAAATTTTAGCAAAATGAGAGCTTAACTGAAGGATTATAAGTCTTCGTCAGAAATAAGTTGCTCGGATAGCTCTTCTTCTAAGGCGTCAAAATTGAAGCTATCTATGTTATCGAAAGTCACCAAACCCGCAGCTATTTCTCTTAACGCTATAACAGTAGGTTTGTCGTCTTCAGGATCAACCGTAGGTTCTCTCCCATCTACAGCCAGTTGTTTCACTCGTTTAGCAGCAAGTTTTACCATCTCATAACGATTTGGTATTTGTTTTAAGCAATCTTCTACAGTAATTCTGGCCATAATTTGAAATGGATTCTACTTAAATTGTCACTCTAAATCTAGTAAGTTTTTAGTTAATTTGCTTGTTACTCTTGATTTAAATTCATTAACTTTTTTTTTGTTGAAAATAATGTCTTTTAAATCGTCCAAGGCTTTTTTAAATTCATCATTTAATATTAAAAAATCAAAATTCAAACATTTAGTAACTTCTGTTTTAGATTCAGAAAGTCTTTTGGAAATCGTATTGTCGGCGTCTAAAGCTCTGCCTCTCAGTCTGTCTTCCAAATCTTTATAAGAGGGTGGGATTAAAGAAATTAAAAAAGCATTAGGAAATATTCTTTTGATGCTTTCTGCCCCTTGCCAATCAAGTTCCAAAATTACGTCTGAGATTTGTAATTGATCATAAACAAATTTTTTGTCTGTTCCGTATAGATTTCCAAATACATTTGCTGTTTCAATAAAATCATCTAACTTTTCTTTCTTTAAAAAATTTTCTTTCTCAATAAAAAAGTAATCTTTTCCCTCAATGTCTCCTGGTCTTTTTTTTCTAGTGGTATGTGAAATCGACATTACAATCTCTTTTGCTCTATCGTCATCAAAAAAAGCTTTTAAAAGACTAGTCTTTCCACCTCCAGATGGACTAGAAATTACAAAAAGATTGTGGAGATTTTTATTCATTAATGCAAAAATTCTTATTAAGAGATTATATGCAACCTTTTCTAGAAAAAGCTATTGAATTAAATGCACTTAAGTTTGGTGATTTCACTCTCAAGTCGGGAATAAAGAGCAATTATTTTTTTGATATTTCTTCTTTTTTTAGAAATGACTCTTTAAAGATTTTGTCGGATTTTTATGTTGAAAAATTGATAAGTGAAAAATTGGACTTTAACGTGATTTTCGGACCAGCCTATAAAGGCATTCCTTTGGCGAGTGCCGTAGGAATCAGTTATTATGAAAAAACTGGCAAAATAATTGACTTAGTTTTTGATCGAAAGGAAATTAAAGATCACGGTGAAGGCGGTAGTCTTATAGGCACATTAAAATCTAAGAAAGTTTTAATAATCGATGATGTTTTGACTGCAGGTACAGCAATTAAAAACAGTTTGAAAATAATTAAAAATGAAAAAGCCGATCTTTCTGCCGTTGTGGTTGCATTGGATAGAGAAGAAAAAGATGAAAGCAATAATTTCTATCGAGATAACCTTAATAAAGAAGGAATAAAAATATTCTCAATAGCAAAAATATCAGAATTAAATTAATTAAATAATGTTTACTGGAATCGTTCAATCTAAGTCTTTAAAAGCAAAATTAACCAAAAAGAGTTTTGGAGCAGAGCTTTCTGTCTCGGTAGAAAATGGCTTTACGAAAAATTTAAAAAAGGGGGACAGCATTGCAGTTAATGGTGTTTGCCTTACTGTTTGTTCTTTTTCAAAAAAAATAATTAAATTTGAAATCATTCATGAGTCTCTAAGATTATCAAATTTAGTCAAAAACATTTCAATGCCTTTGAATTTGGAAAGATCTTTAAAAATGGGAGAAGAAATAGGTGGGCACTTAGTATCGGGACACGTTCATTGCATGGGAAAAGTTAAAGAATTCAAAAAAGGAAAAGAAAAAATTCTTACAATTTCGAAACCATCCTTAGTTAAAGAATATATTTTTCAGAAAGGATATGTTGCTATCAACGGAATAAGTTTAACAGTATCAAATTCAACAAATTCTAATTTTAGTGTCTCTTTAATTCCAGAAACAATTGAAAGAACTAATTTGTCAGAGATAAAAAAAGGGGATTACCTAAATATAGAAGCTGATCAACAAACCATCACAATTGTAGAAACTGTAAAAAAAATAAAAAATTAACCCAAAGCTTTTTTTACTTCGGAACTAATATATCCAGCGTCGGCTTTTCCTGATGTTAATTCTTTAAGCATTCCCATTACTTTGCCCATATCTTTCATTGATTTAGCATTAGTTTCGGAAATAACTTTCTTTATCAAAATATCAATTTCTTCAACGCTAAGCTGTTCTGGCATAAATTCCTGAATAATTAATATTTCATCTTTTTCTTTTTTTGAAAGCTCTTCTCTGCCAGCAGATTCAAATTGAGATATTGAATCTTTTCTTTGTTTTATCATTTTCTCAAGAATTTCTATACATTCTTTATCATTCAAGTCCTCTTTTTTATTTATTTCTTCTATCTGAAATGCGGAAACTATAAGTCTTAACGTAGTTGTTCTGAATTTATTTCCTTCTTTCATAGAAAGAGAAACTTCATGCTTAATTGAAGCTTTGATATTTTCTGTCATTTTTAATTTTAGAATCTGGCTCTTAAGGGAGGCATTGTTCCCATTTTTCTTTTTTTTGAGGCTCTTTTTACCGCAGCAGCAGCTTTTCTTTTCCTCACCGAAGTTGGTTTTTCATAGAATTCTCTTTTTCTAACTTCAGCAATAATTCCAGCCTTGTCACATGATCTTTTGAATCTACGTAATCCTGCATCGAATGATTCTGTTTCTTTTAATTTTATAACTGGCATAGTATTAAATAAGGTGGCAATTCTAGCTATGATTAGAACATTTTGCAAAATATTCAGAAGTCTATTTCTATCTGTTAAGATTTTATTATGCAAATTTTAGGAATAGAAACTTCTTGTGACGAGACAGGGATAGCGCTTTATGATGACAATACAAACCAATTTATTTTCGAGTCTTTGTTTAGTCAAGCTGCAAAACATAATTTATTTGGAGGCGTAGTTCCAGAATTAGCTGCTAGAGATCATATTAATAAATTATTACCTTTAATTGACGAAGAATTTTCTTCAAAAAATATTGATTTAAAAAGTATAGATGCCATTGCTTATACGAAAGGTCCAGGACTAAGAGGCCCACTTATGGTCGGTACTGCTTTTGCAAAAGCTCTAGCCTTTAGCTTGAATATCCCAACAATTCCTATACACCATATGGAAGCCCATTTAATAATGGCAAAATACGAGGCAGATTCTTTGCTTTATCCTTTTATGACTTTGCTGGTCTCTGGAGGGCATACTTTGTTAGCTAAAGTTAATTCACCAGATAAATATAAAATAATAGGTGAATCAATAGACGACGCGGTAGGGGAGGCATTTGATAAAACTGCTAAATTACTAGGCTTCAAATATCCAGGTGGACCTGAGATTGAAAAGAATGCGTTGAAAGGAAATTTATCTAACATAGTTTTTCCAAGACCAATGATTAATTCTCAAGATTTTAATTTTAGCTTTAGTGGATTAAAAACAGCTGTACTTTATGAAATAAAGCGCCTTAAAGAAGACAAAAGACTTGATTCTCAAAAAAAATGTGATGTTTCACTAGCTTTCCAAAATGCTGCAATTGAATGTTTAGTAAAAAAATCTGTAAATGCTATGCGAAAAGAAAATTGTAATCAGTTGGTGCTATCTGGAGGTGTGGCAGCTAACAAGGCTTTAAGAAAATCTTTTAAAAAAGAAATTGATGAAAAAAATCTCTTCTATCCAGATTTATCTCGCTGTACTGATAATGGAGCAATGATCGCCTTTGCTGCAAGTGAAAAATTAAATCTTCAACGAGATCACGAGATTAAAGTAAATCCAAGGTGGAGTTTAGAGGAAATTGATTATGGATAAAGTTTTTATAGAAAATTTAGAAATAGAAACCATAATTGGCATTTTTGGATGGGAGAGAGAAGTAAAACAAATTGTTAGAATTAGTTTAGAAATGAGCTTTGACATCTCCAAAGCAGGGAAGTCAGATAAAATAGATGATGCACTCGATTATAAAAAAATAGGCAAATCCATTGTAAATTTAGTGGAGAACTCTTCTTTTTTTCTAGTAGAAAAAATGGCTGAAGAAATTGCTTCATTAGTTTTAAAAAATAAGCAGATAGAAGAGATTAAATTGCGCGTAGAAAAACCAGGAGCATTGAGAGGTTCAAAATCAGTTGGAGTTGAAATCTTGAGAACTAGTTCATGAAAGAAATCACCATAAGTTTGGGAAGCAACATCAATCCAATATTCAATTTGCAAGAAGCGAGTGAATTAATAATTAAAAACTTTACACACATAAAGTCTTCAAAAATATATTCAAGTAAATCAGAAGGCTTTCAGGGAGATGATTTTCTAAATCAAGTTATTCTCTGCAATACCGAGTTAGAGTTCGAAAAAGCTATCCATTCCTTAAAAAATATAGAAATTTCAATGGGCAGAAAAAAAGAGTTAAAAAAGTTTTCCGATAGATTAATCGATTTAGATCTTTTAACTTATGGCGATGAAATTTTAAAAAAAAATGGTCAAGAGGTTCCTCATAAAGATATAGAAAAATATCCTTTTGTCTTAGTTCCTCTAGCAGAAATTTGTCCGGAAAAAATTCATCCAATCAATAAAATCTCTTTTAAAGAAATGCTTTCTAAAAAAAAAGACTTTTCTAGCAAAGTTGAATTGATTTAGTTAACAAACCTCACCCAGTTTCCTTGCGCGCTCATACTTAGTTTTTTCCTCTGTTGGAAGATATTTAACGGCAAAGAAAAGAAGAGTTAAACTCACTAAAAAAACAATCGAAAGAGTCTGCATAGAAAAACTCAATGCATCAGCAGTTCCATTTCCATAAGATATGAAAATATCAGCTACTTTTCCAACTGTATAAGGGCCCAAGGCAAGACCAACAACAGATGCCATTAAAATAAAATAGGCTGATGCCATGCCTCGCATTCTTGGTAGAGCAAGGTCAGTGGCTGTAGCTACACAAAGTCCTACCCAAAATGTAGAAACAAATGACCAAATAATATGATGCACATAAAAGAGAAATAAAGTCTCTGCATGAAGAGCGAGAATTAAAAATAAAGGAGATAATACGATAGAGATCATTCCAACAATTAGCCTGCCATTTGCGTAGTATTTCCTTAAATAATCAGAAAAAACTCCTCCAAAAAGCAATCCAAGAAACCCAAAAATAGCACTTTGTAGTCCTAAATTTCTCCCCGCAATTGTTGCGGAGACTTCAAAAGTTTCCATGAAGTAAGTGGGCAAAAACGCACTTACCGCATAACCCATAAAACTAAACAAAGGAAAGGCTATCATTATTAAGTTCATTGTTTTTGACCTGAAAACTATTTCGTATGAGACTGGATCTTTTATTTTAACTGTCTGAATCCAGCTCAAAAGAGCATATAACCCCAAACCGAATGCTGACCACTGAAGCCAATCTGAAGTTAAAAATCCCATTAATAATATTAATAAAAAAATGCCCGCCTTGAATCCTAATTGAAAGAATATCTCTTTTCTATCGGAGTCTTCTTTGTGAAGATTTATCATAGATGCAATGGGAATAATACCAGCAAGCATTTTGCCTGCTTCTTTGAAAGGTTTATCGACTTTTTTTATTTCAACATCTTCTGTATGTCCTCTTATAGGCTCTTTAATTGTTAGAACAAGCAATGCAACAATTAAACCTGGCAGTCCAACAGAAATAAAAGCTATCTGCCATCCTGCAAAACCAAATGGAGCTAATTCACTTATTGGGTAAGAGGAATTCCAAGTATCTGAGATCCACCCACCTAAAAATATTCCAATACCGCCGCCTATATATATGCCACTTGCGTATATTGAATATACAGTTGTTTTTATTTTGTCAGAAAAATAATCGGCTAATAAAGAATATGCGGCTGGACTTGCACTAGATTCACCAACGCCTACTCCTATTCTGCAGACAGCTAGACCTACAAAGCCTTTAGCTAAACCGGATGCAGCCGTCATCAAACTCCACAATCCAACACCTATGCTAATTAACTTAGTTCTATTCCAAGAATCGGCTAATTTAGCTAGAGGAACTCCCATGATTGCATAAAAAATAGCAAATGCAGTTCCATATAAAAATCCTAAATCCCCTAACGAAATACCTAAATCCTTTTGAATTTCTGGTGCAAGAATCGCAATTATTTGTCTATCTAAAAAATTAAAAATATAAACAATTAAAAGAAGCGACAAGACATAGTATGAATAGCCGCCGTCTAATTTAGGCTTATACTCAGAATTCATTAATTAAATTAGAGCAGTTGCGCTTCCAGTAACAACAGGAATGTTATTTTGATTTTCAGTTACTAATTCAAAATTCACTAAAACATTGTCAGAATCTTTTTCGATAGATGTTATTACTGCTTTAGTAGTTAAAGTGTCCCCAGGCCAAACTTGACTGGTAAATCTAACGCCGAAGTTTTTTAAATTATCATCTCCGACAAGATTGGTTAGCATTTTTCCTGTCATACCCATTGTTAACATGCCATGGGCAAAGACAGACGGATAGCCTGCAACTTGCGTAGTAAAAATTTCATCGGTATGAAGAGGATTGTAATCTCCAGAAACACCTGCGTATTGAACAATTTGAGTACGGGTTAAGTTGTCAACTATCACCTCTTCAAAAGTATCACCTACTTTAATATCATTAACATTGATCATTATTCATATCTCCTAATTTTCAACTACTTTTTCAGTTACCACTCCTACAGATCTTGCAGTAATTACTAACTCATTATTTTGATTAAAATATTTAGTGATACTTTCACTAAATTTCAATAATCCGGCTCTCTTGCTTTCTTTTTCCCATTTTTCTCCCTCTGTAACTTCTGGAGTCAAAACATCTCCAGGTTTTAAGGATTGATGATATTCAAAATGCTGTTCTGCATGAAGCATATTTGTGCTGGCTGAACCCTCAGATTTATTTTTGCCTTTTTTTATTCCTGTTGGCGTTTTACCTGATCCAAACCAAGGTTCTCCAATTTTAGGTCTTAACGGATTATCTGGATTAAATTGGGCTGCAGACTGGATGAAGGTAGGTGGCGCGATAATTCCTCCTAGCTTATCTCGAGCATACTCTTCATCAGAATAAATAGGATTTTCATCTCCAATTGATCTTGCGAACATCATTATATGACCCTTTTCAATAGGCATACTCTTTTTACTCATAATTCCTCCCCTTAATTAATATTATTTTTGCACAAAAAGCCAACCAAGGTCAGCTAAAGAAACCGTCTGTTCAAAAAATTTATCAGCATCTTTTCCTGCAGCTGTACCGTCTCTGACTCTTCCAGTTATTCCTTGAGCGATGGCTGCAAGTTTAAACATGCTAAAGCCCATATAAGTATTCCATTCTGATTCACTGATTTCAAACTCAGAATTTTCCATGTACATATCCCGATAGGCATCCAAATTAGGAATGTTCAATTCGTTACATTGGTTTATATCTCCTAAAATAGGATTAATAAAATATTGTAAACAGTGATAGCTAAAGTCTGCGATAGGATCTCCCAAGGTAGAAAGCTCCCAATCTAAAATGGATGAAATTTTATTAGTCTCAGGATTAACAATAACGTTAGTTAAGCTAAAATCACCATGAACTAATCTAGTAGGCTTTTCTGAAGGAAGATTTTCGGGCAGCCAATTAATTAAGTTATTCATAGAGGAAACTTCTGCTGTTTCTGAATCTCTGTATTGCTTAGTCCAAATTGATAATTGTCTAGCAACGTAATTTCCAGGTCTTCCAAAGTCCTCCAATCCAATCTTTAAAGGGTCAAGCGAATGAAGATTCGCAATTGTTTCATTCATTGATGAGTAAATTTCGTATCTATCCTCATTGGTTCCATGTGGAATGTGAGATTCCCATATGACCGTTCCATCTATGTATTCCATTACAAAAAATTCTGTTCCAATTAGGCTTTCATCCTCGCAATGTATAAAAGCTTTAGGAACAGGGACATTTGTTTTATTTAACGCAGAAATAACTTTAAATTCTCTATCAACTGCATGAGCAGATTTAAGCAGCACACCAGGAGGCTTTCTCCTTAAAACATAAGATCTATTTTTTGTTTTTAAAAAGTAAGTTGGATTAGACTGACCACCAATAAATTCTTCTATTTCAAGAGGACCACTAAAGTCGGGTATTTTTTTTTCTAAGAAAGGTGTAAGAATTTTTGGATCGATAAAATGTTTTTCAGACATTTTTTTTGTTCCATTAAATTGACTTTCGAATTTTTTAATCATACTAATTAAATCTTAGAC
>Ga0208390_1000621_pt1 | contig 12826 bp, 12 predicted proteins | sample Knorr_S7_td_Surf_FD_185594 | JGI IMG/M metagenome (GOLD analysis project Ga0208390, IMG submission 185594) | Marine microbial communities from Southern Atlantic Ocean transect - Knorr_S7_td_SurfaceA_ad_6m_LV_A (SPAdes) (version 2) | ecosystem: Environmental > Aquatic > Marine > Oceanic | place...
AGATTTCTTATTTCTTTTTATTCTTTTTTCTCGCTCTTCTTTTTTTTGAGCCCATTTTTCTTCGGCCTCTATGTTTTTTTGGGTAACCCATAATCTCCTTATTTATAATTTTATTGACTTATTTGTGGGATATAGCATTGTCAAACTTACTTATCAAATTTATTTATGGTTAAATCTGTCAAAACTTTTTTAAAACATACGTACAAAGACTACATAACCCGTTCAGTTAACCCACCACTGGTAAGAACCTCAACTATGGTCTTTAAATCAATGTCTGATTTAAGAAAGGTTCAGAGGAAAAATTTAAAAAATCCTAGAGGAGGACATTTTGAATATGGAAGGCAAGGTACTGCAACAACATTTGAACTTGAAAAAATTTTAACCAATTTAGAAGAATCTTATCATACTTTTTTAACACCAACTGGTTTTGGATCTGTTTTTTTGTGTCTATTTAGCATTTTAAGACCAAATGATGAAATTATAATCGCAGATCCAATATATAGCCCAACAAGATTATTAACAGAAAATTATTTGAAAGAGTTTGATATTAAAACTAAATTTTACGATCCAAACAATTTAGATACTATAAAAAAAAATTTCACAAAAAAAACAAAATTAATTTATGTTGAAAACCCAGGAAGCAATACTTTTGAATTCCAAGATTTAGGTAAAATCATTTCTTTTGCAAAAAAACATAAAGTCTTAACAGCTATCGATAATACCTGGGCAACACCATATTTCTTAAAACCTATAAAAATGGGTTTTGATTTATCAATTGTATCTGCAACAAAATATTATTCAGGCCATTCTGACGTTATGGGAGGAAGTCTGGCAGTAAGTAAAAGAGTATTTAATAAAGTAATTAAAGCTCAGAATATGACCGGTCTAAGATTAAGTCCTGATGACGCTTATTTTATAATGCGGGGAATTAGGACACTAGATGTAAGATTAGATAAACATCAGGATAATGCAATTAAAATAGCAAAGTTTTTATCGAAAAAAAAGAATATAGAAGTTTTGTATCCTCACAAGAAAAATAGCAAAAATTATAAATATTGGAAAAAATATTATACAGGATCATCAGGACTAATGGGTCTGAAAATAAAAGTACAAAATAAAAATTCAGTCGATAAATTTGTAAATTCACTTAAATTTTTTGGTCATGGTTATAGTTGGGGGGGATATGAAAGTTTGGCTTTGCATCAACAAATAAAAGAGCAAGGTAATAGGAAATATCTTAGTTTAAAAAAAAATGAGCATATTGTAAGATTGCATATTGGATTAGAAGATTCAAAAGATCTAATTAACGATATCAAAAATTCATTAAGATTTTTAAAATGACCACTGACAAATTTATAACTAATAAATTAGCCCTAACTACTTTGATAGCAGCCTGCCTAGTAGTTCTAATATCTTTGAGTGTTCGACAGGTATTTGGAATGTTTTTTATGGATTTTAATATTGATCTTGGAATTTCAAATACCGAATTTGGACTAGCTATTGGAATTCAAATGCTTGGATGGGGACTTTCAGGACCTATTTTTGGAGCTATCGCGGATAAATATGGAGGACATAAAGCAATAATGCTTGCATTTATATTTTATATCTTAGGAGTATACTTTTTATATACTGGCCCAAATACAGGCCTATATTTCCAAATAAGTTTAGGTGTATTAATTGGTATAGGTTGTGGAGGTACAGCAATAAGTATCCCCATGTCAATTGTTGGAAAACATTTCCCTCTTTCAAATAGAACTATAGCAATGAGTCTTGTAACAGCAACTGGATCATTTGGATATTTTATATCACCTTTATTCACTAATTATTCTTTAGCTAATAATGGATGGGTTGATACACTATTTTACTTTATTGTATTTTTAAGCATTGGTTTTGTAATTGCTTATTTTGTTAGATCACCTAATGAAAATGAAAGTTCAGGAGACTCTAAAACAAATCAAAAACAAACTACTATTCAAGCTTTAAGTGAGGCTTTTAGTAATAAAAGTTATTTGTTGCTAATATCAGGCTTTTTTGTTTGTGGATTTCATATCACTTTAGTTGGCACTCATGTACCTAAATATGTAATTGATAGAGGACTTGGTGACTGGACAGCAGCCATGATATTATCTTTAATCGGTTTATTTAATATTTTTGGATCATTATTAAGCGGTTACTTATCAGCTAAAATGAGTAAGAAAATTATTTTAAGTGTTATCTATTTTTTAAGAGGTATTTCAATTATTGCGTTTATTTTTCTACCTCCAAGCAACATTTCATCTATAATTTTTGGAGCGAGTTTTGGACTTTTATGGTTATCAACTGTACCCGCAACAAGTGGAATTGTTGCGCATATATTTGGAACAAGGTATCTAGGACTACTTTATGGATTAGTTTTTTTAAGTCATCAAATTGGCTCTTTTTTTGGTGCATATCTTGGGGGATTGTTCTACGACATTTATGGTTCATATGACTATGCGTGGTATTTGGCAATTGCATTATCTGTATTTGCAGGTTTAATACACTTACCAATAAAAGAGAAGTCAGTTGAAAGATTACAAAAAGTATAAATTTAAATTTAATCCTTATTTGGAGAGTCTTTATCAATCTGATGAACCTTTAATAATCTATAAAGTAGAAAATGGTTATAACATTTACACTCATTTTTCAAAAAAAATTATTTTAACAAATAGAAATATAAATAAATTTTTTAAATCTTTTAATAAAAAAAAATACAATAAAGAAACAGATTTAATGATAGGTTTTTTTGGTTATGATCTACTATGTAATTTGATAGGTTTAAAAACTGTAAACCAAAAAAAAAGCAATTTTTATAAAGGTATATTTTACAAACCAGAGACCATTATAAAGATAAGAGATAATATTAAAATAGTATCTAAACTTAAGCATAAAAAATTAAAAATAAGTTTTCAAAAAACTCAAGTATCAAGTCCTTTCAAAATGAATATAAAATTTCCTAAATATCAAAAAATTTTTGATTACTTTTCAAGAAAAATAAGACAAGGTGAAACTTATCAGATTAAAATTTGTACTAAATATAGGAATAAATCAAAAATAAACCCTATTAATTTTTTTTGGAAATTAATGAAGGTGAACGCTTCTCCTGAGGCATTTATGATAAGAGATAAGGATTATTCAATAGTTAGCTGTTCACCCGAAACATTAATTAATAAAAAAGGCTCAAATATTTTTACTAAACCAATTGCAGGTACCCTAAAAAAAAATAATGGTTTAGATAAGAAAAAAGCTTTAAAATTTTTCAAAAACAACATCAAAGAGACTAAAGAACATAATATGATTGTAGATATGGAAAGAAGTGATTTATCTAAAATTTGTAAGCCAGGCACTGTAAAAATTTTTAAAAAGAAATTTGTTGAGGAGTATAAACATCTTTATCACTATGTTACTTTAGTTAAAGGTCAACTAATTAATAAAATTGACTTAAAAGATATAATTAAATCAATGATGCCTGGTGGATCTGTTATAGGGTGTCCAAAAATTAGAACTTTAGAGCTTTTAAATAATCAAGAAAATGAGGATAGAAATATTTATACAGGAAGCTTCGGTTTCATTAAGTATAATAAAGATATGAGATTTAATATTATTATAAGGTCTATTTTAAATTATAAAAATTTTTCAGAGATATCAGCTGCATCAGGCGTGGTTTTAGACAGCACAGCTAAAAAAGAATTTAATGAAAATTATATAAAGGCAAAATCTTTATTGGAATTATATAAATGATATATGTTATTGATCATCAAGACTCTTTTACATGGAATGTTGTTCATCAATTTAGGAAGTTTGATAAAGTTTATTGTTCAAATTATTTTAATGTAGACTATAAAATATTAAATAGCTCTGAGACAATAGTACTATCACCTGGACCTGGCGCACCAAAAGATTATCCCCAAACATCTAAAATTTATAAAAATTTTAAAGGAAAGAAAAAAATAATTGGAATTTGTTTAGGTTATCAACAAATTCTTCACAATGAAAAAGGAAAAATAATTCAGCAAAAAAATATATATCACGGTTATCAATCCAAAGTAAAAGTTACAAATAAAAGTAAAATATTTAAAAAAAATAAAACTTTTAAGGTTGGAAGGTATCACTCGTTAAAATTACGTGAACCGTTTAATTCAAATTCTTTAAGCATCACAATGAGATGTAGTAAAACAAATATACCGATGGCTATTGAGGATACAAAAAATAAAATTTATGGTTTTCAATTTCATCCTGAATCATTCTTAACTGAAAATGGCGACTTTATTATTAAAAAAATCTTATCTAACTAATTCTTTAAAAGAAGTACCATTTAAAGATTTATGGGGTTCTCATGGTGTATTTACAACTATGCGAGTAATTGGAAAGCCTTTTAAAATAATTTTTTTAAAAAATCACTTAAACAATTTGATTAACTCTACAAAAGATTACAAAATTTTTAAAAAAAACGTAAAATCTAAATTAAATCAAATTTTAAAAATAAATTTAAAAAGAGGCAAAAAATATAATCATTTATTAAGATTAGCCATTACTAATAATTTAATTTCAATATCTATAAGAAATAGAATTACCCCAAGTAAAAATTTTAAATTAAAACTATTAAAATATAGAAGGCTAGACCCTGAATACAAAAATCTTAAATACAAATTTATTTTAAAAAAAATGCAAAATATTAATTTAAAATCCTCTGATTTGGCCTTAACATTTAATAACCAAATATACGAAACAGGAACAGCTAATCTAATTTTTGTAAAAAATAATAAATTATTTTCTCCAAAGAAAAATTTTTATAAAGGAATTACACTTAAATTTTTTGACAATAAATTTAATATAAATTACTCAAATATCCATTTAAAGAATCTAAAAGATTTCAGTGAAATAATTTTAGTTGGTTCTGGTAAAGGTGTTATTTCAGTGACTAATGTTCAAGGCATGATATGGAGAAGAAAAAGCCTAAAACACTATAAAATTCTTAAAAAATATTATGAAAAAGCTGTTACTAAGTGTCCAAGATATTACAGTTGATCTATTAATTTAACTATATTACAAATTTAGAATTGTTTTAAATTGCGGAGATCATAAAAATGTTTACTTCTAACCCTTTTTACATTCTTACTGAAAGCATTGCGCCAATATTCATGCAAATATTTGTTATTTTGATGATCGCATTGATTGTTGTTGGAACAGTAATGGATATGATTCATAAAAAAAATGTAAAATATTTTTTTGAAAATGCAAAGAAGGCAAAAAAAAATGCAACTAAAGTTTTATCAACAGGTGATAGAATAAAAGTATTATCTAAAACTATTGTAAGTGACATAGCAACTACATCTGAGCTTGGCGCAGGTAAAAGAAGAGCAGCTCATGTTATGGGCATGTATGGAACAATTTTATTTTGGGTTTCAACAGTTGTTATGGTTTTTATGTATACTAACCCATCATCAAATACACCTAACATCTGGCCAATACTTTGGCACGCAGGTGCTTTACTCACAGTTATAGGTGGTTGTTGGTTCTGGTTTTTTTTAAGAGTAGATGTCTATTCAGAAGCTCAACCATGGTACAGAATAATTAAAGCTGATTTATTTGTTCTAGCTTTAATAGCTACATCTTTATTCGGTTTAATTTGGTCTTATTTACAAAATATGGATCTCGGATCTAGATGGGACGATAAAGTATTTTTAGTTTTTTATATAGTTGCAAACTTGATTCTTTTTGGCGGAGTTTATTGGTCTAAATTTGCACATATGTTTTATAAACCTGGAGCTGCAATACAAAAAAATCTTGCTGAAGCTGATGGATCAAGGGATAATTTACCACCAGAAGCTGATGGTCCTGAGCAATTTGGCCTAGGTATAAAAAGAGAAGAGCCAAAACACTATTAATATGTTATTAGAAAAGGAAAATTTATAAATATGTCAACTTTTGTATATATGACCCGATGTGATGGCTGTGGACATTGTGTAGATATTTGTCCTTCGGACATAATGCATATCGATGAGAATATTAGAAGAGCAAAAAACATTGAGCCAAATTTTTGTTGGGAATGTTACTCGTGCGTTAAAGCATGTCCAAATCATGCTATAGATGTAAGAGGATACGCTGACTTTGCACCAATGGGTCATAGCGTTAGAGTTAGAAGAGAAGAAGAAAAAGGAAAAATTTCTTGGAGAATTAAATTTAGAAATGGAACAGAAAAAAACTTTGTTTCACCTATCACAACTAAGCCATGGGGAAAACATATTCCAAAACTTGCTGAGGCTGATACGCCAAATCAAGGAGAGATGCAATCACAGATACTTTATAATGAACCTCATGGATTAAATACCGATAAAGATTTACCGACTATTAATAAAGACACCTTTAAAAAGGGAGTTTATTATTAATGGCAAAACACAAAACTTTTTTTGAAGATTGCGATATTTTAGTTGTTGGCGGAGGAATGGCTGGCACAGGTGCAACTTTTGAAGCTAGACACTGGGGAAGAGATTTAAAAATAGTTTGTGTAGAAAAAGCAAATATTGATAGAAGTGGTGCTGTGGCCCAAGGTTTGTATGCAATCAATTGCTACATGGGAATGCAGTGGAATGAAAACCAACCAGAGGATCATGTAAGATATGCACGAAATGATTTAATGGGTTTGGTTAGAGAAGATTTAGGTTACGATATGGCAAGACATGTCGACTCTACTGTACACATGTTTGATGAATGGGGTCTTCCAATGATGAAAAATAAAGAGGGAAGATACCAACGTGAAGGTAAATGGCAAATTATGATTCACGGAGAAAGTTATAAGCCTATAGTTGCAGAGGCTGCTAAAAAGTCAGCCGATAAAGTTTACAATAGAATAATGATTACTCACTTACTAAAAGATGAAACTCAAGAAAATAGAATTGGCGGAGCTGTTGGATTTAATATGAGGACAGGTGATTATTATGTTTTCAGAGCTAAAGCAGTAATAGTTTGTGCTGGAGGAGCTTCACATATATTTAAACCAAGAGCAGTTGGTGAAGGAATGGGGCGAACATGGTATGCGCCATGGAGCAATGGATCTGCATATGCTTTACCTATAGCTGCAGGTGCAAAGATGACTCAAATGGAAAATAGAATTGTCTTATGCAGATTTAAAGATGGGTACGGTCCTGTTGGTGCTTATTTTTTACATTTAAAAACCTATACTCAAAACGCTAACGGAGAGAATTATGAGAAAAAATGGTATGACCATACAAAAAATTTAGTTGGAGAATATATTGATCATCATCCAACACCAACATGTTTAAGAAATCACGCATTCATTCAAGAAATGGCTGCTGGTGGTGGTCCTATTCATATGGTGACCAAAGAGGCATTTCAAGATCCGCATTTAGAAACTGTGGGATGGGAAAACTTCTTAGGTATGACCGTTGGTCAAGCTGTTGTTTGGGCTTCTCAAAATATAGACCCTAAATATACAAATCCAGAACTTACAACATCTGAGCCCTATGTTATGGGGTCTCATGCAACATGCTCTGGAGCATGGGTAAGTGGTCCAGAGGATATTGCTCCTGATGAATATTTCTGGGGATATAATAGAATGACAACAGTTGATGGTTTATTTGGAGCAGGAGATACTGTGGGTGGTAGTGCACATAAATTTTCCTCGGGATCATTCACAGAGGGAAGGTTAGCAGCTAAAGCTGCAGTTAAATATATTCAAGATAAAAAAGCTAATGGCATTGATGTATCTGAAAAACAGTACAATAATCTAAAAGAGGTTATCTACAAACCATTAGAAAATTACACTGTAGGCAGAAATGAAATTACAGGTGGAACTGTTTCCCCAAGCTATATATCCCCAATCCAAGGATTACAAAGGCTACAAAAAATTATGGATGAATATTGTGGTGGATTATCTAACAATTATATGACTAATGAAAATTTACTTAAAAAAGGCTTAGAATTGCTAGATTGGCTGCAAGAAGACTTAGAACATGTAGCTGCTGAAGATTATCATCAACTTATGAGAGCTTGGGAGTTAAAACATAGAGCAATGACCTCCCAATGTGTAACCGAACATACTTTATACAGAAAAGAGACAAGATGGCCGGGTTATTATTATAGAGGTGATCATATGAAACTAGATGATGAGAATTGGCATTGTTTAACAGTTTCTAAAAGAGATCCAGACTCTGGAAAATTTGAGTTTGAGAAAAAGCCTGTCTATCACATAATCGACGAAAAAGAGAAAAAGCAAGCCTCTTAATATCAAATATATGAGCTTACTCGATAAGTCTGATGAGGAAATCATCAAATTAGCAGATCCAATGTGGTCTAATTTAGTTAAATGCTCAAACATTAAAGATTATGGCGGGTTTACGAGAGATTTTTCATCACAAATGCTATATGGGGCCAATGAAGTTGAGCTTGGAAAGCAATGGGCCAATAACGAATTGATCTCAACATTAAATGAGGGATGTAAAGCTTTTGGATGTTTAAGAAGAGGAGATTACATAACTGTGCTTTATAGACAAACTAGTTCAAAGATACCTGGTGACTTTCTTGGCCGAATTGTGCTTGGAGAAGAGGGTGGAGAAGTAAAAGTCTTCGGAGCAACTATTTTTTAAATTTTTAACAATTTGCTTGCCAAGTTTCGAATCTGGGTGTAGTGAACGTTTATGTTTGATAAATTTAATAAAAATATAAGCTCATTTATCAAACAAATTCCAAACATTTTTTCATTAATAAATACTAAGTTCATTGTCTACTTTGGGCTAGCTGCCTATTGGAGCGTTATGCTTCTTGGTACTTTTATTGGTATATAAAGACTAAATCATTTTATTGACTTTGATTTTGTAGAGGAATAGTTATTTGATATGGATTTCTATCTTCCAATAGCAGAAGTTTATGTAAGTCTTCCATTTATATTTTTTCTAAGTTTTGTAGTCGGAATTTTATCTGGATTATTTGGTGTTGGTGGTGGCTTTTTAATGACACCTTTTCTGATTTTTTTAGGAATACCTCCTGCTTACGCGGTTCCTAATGAAGCAAATAATATTTTAGGAACTTCTATATCTGGTTCCACAACTCATTATTTAAAAGGAACCCTAGATTATAAGATGGGTTTTATGATTGTTATTGGTGGTGCCGCAGGAACAATACTTGGTATCATCACTTTTACTTATTTTAAAGATATAGGAAAAATCAACATAGTTATTTCTCTAGCTTATATGTACATATTAGCAATTATTGGAACATTGATGCTTGTTCAGGGTGTAACAGAGATAGATCGAGCCAGAAGAAAAGTAGTTATTAGAAAAAAACTACACTCACATTATTGGATACATGGTTTGCCTTTAAGAATGAGGTTTAAAAAATCAAAGTTATATGAAAGTGTATTTACACCAATATTAATTGGTTTAATAGTAGGTTTCATTGCTGCAATTATGGGAATAGGCGGTGCATTTATATTAGTCCCTGCAATGATTTATATAATTGGAATGCCAACAAAATTAATTCCAGGAACATCTTTATTTGTAACAATATTTGTTAGTGCAATCGTGACAGTTCTTCATGCATTTAATTATGGATCAATTGATTTAATTTTAGTTACTGTTTTAATTTTAGGATCAATTATGGGAGTACAATTTGGACAGAAAATAAGTGAAAGAGTTGATAGCTCAGAATTTAAAGCAATTTTAGCTATACTTTTATTATTAGTGGGTATTGCAATTGCTTATGATACATTTTTTGTTGAGGATGCAATAAATCAAGCAGCTAGGTCTGCACCTGAAAATTTAAACTGGTTATCACAATTTGTTAAAGATTTTCAAAAAGATCAACCGATTAGTTATGGATTAGCTTCAATCGTTTTAGCTCTTGGACTAGGGGTTGGAGCAGCAATGGTAAGACATTTTTTTTCTAGAATAAAAAAGAAAGCAGAACAGTCTTAAGCACTTCTATAAAGTTTTGTCATAACAAATTCTTTATGACCTAGGGCTTCAGCACAAGTTAATCGACCATTTGCAACTTTTATTGTTGCCTTGATCAATTCATCACCTGCTTGATCTAAATTCATTTGTCTAGATAAAATTTTAGATACATCAACATCAATATGTTCACTCATTGTTTTAGCAGTTAATGGATTCGCGGTTAATTTGATTACAGGCTCTATTGGATTGCCAATTATGTTACCTTGTCCAGTTGGAAATAAGTGAATATTAAATCCACCCGCAGCTTGTAATGTTACACACTCTGCAGCAGCAGATGATGTATCCATAAAATATAAACCTTTACCTTTACTTGGTTCTTCAGCAGGTTCCAAAACATCAATAAATTTTAAATTACCTATTTTTTGAAAATTACCAAAAGCCTTTTCCTCAATTGTTGTAAGACCACCTGCAATATTACCAGCTGTTGGTTGGCTTTCGGATAAATCATTAGTTGCTTCCTTAAGAATAAAATCGTTGTAGTCGTTCCATGTTTTCATGAACTTTTCTTGGGCCTCAGGTGTTTTACCTCTTTTTGCACAAACTGTTTCAGCACCTGTTAATTCTGATGTTTCACCAAAACATAAATGAACACCAAATGGTTCTAATTTTTCCATTAAGTTTCCAACTGTTGGATTAGATGCAAGACCTGATGTTGTATCAGACTCTCCACATTTTACTGAAATCCATAAATCACTCATTGGACATTCTTCTCTTTGCTTTTCAGAAGCCCACATTGAAAATTCTTGAGCTTTTTTAGATACTTTAGCAATTGTATCTATATCTCCAACACCCTCAATACTAAATCCTTCGACAGGTTTTCCTGTTTTTGCAATTGCATCAACAATTCTTTTTGTCCACTTAGGCTCAATACCAATTACGATAACAGCAGCTACGTTTGGGTTTTTTCCAGTTCCAATCATAGTTCTAAAATGTAATTCAAGATCAGCACCAAACTGCAACCTTCCATATGAGTGGGGTAATGCAATTGTTCCTTTAATATTATTTGCTACAGCTTCAGCACATGCATTAGATATATCATCTACAGGTAATATGATTACATGGTTTCTAGTACCAGCTCTTCCATTTTCTCTTTTATAACCTAAAAAACTTTTTGGAATTTCCATATCACCACTTTTTAGTTTTTACATTGTGAACATGAACATGCTCACCTTTTTTGATAGCTTTAACAACTTTACCAATGTCATGACCATATTTAATTATTGTGTCTCCCTCGTTTAAGTCTTCCATAGCAATTTTATGACCTAGAGGTATTTCATTTTTTGATTGAATTTTTGTAGAATCATCGTTTTCCATAACCCAGCAATTACAGTCCTGATTTGGAGTTATCTTCTCAATAACTACTACTCCAACATTGTCTTTTTTGTCATGAATTATAATATCTGTGCCTGCCATTGTGACGATTTCTTTATTTGAAATTTTTGTAATCTTATATATTAATCCCGTTGTATAAAAATTAAATTTTACGAAAGATATTAGATAATGACCAAAATGACAACAGAAGAAGCCTTTATAAAGGTTTTGCAAATGCATGGAATTGAGCATGCATTTGGCATTATTGGATCTGCATTTATGCCAATTTCTGATTTATTTCCAAAAGCAGGTATTACATTTTGGGATGTTGCTCATGAGACGAACGGAGGGCTAATTGCAGATGGTTACACAAGATCTACTGGAAAAATATCAATGGTCATTGCACAAAATGGTCCAGGTATAACTGGACTTGTTACACCAATCAAAACAGCTTACTGGAACCACACTCCATTATTATTAGTAACTCCTCAAGCCGCGAATAAAACTATGGGACAAGGTGGGTTTCAAGAAGTTGAACAAATGAATTTATTTAAAGATATGGTTTGTTATCAAGAGGAAGTAAGAGACCCCTCTAGAATGGCAGAAGTATTAAATAGAGTTATTGAAAAAGCTATAAGAGGATCTGCACCTGCGCAAATAAATGTACCAAGAGATTATTGGACTCAAGTTATTGATATCGAACTTCCGCCAATTGTTAGATTCGAAAGACAAGGTGGAGGTAAAGATGCAATTCAAAGAGCAGCGAAGATGTTATCTGATGCAAAATTTCCTGTGATTTTATCTGGGGCTGGTGTTGTAATTGGTGATGCAATAAACGAATGTAAAGCACTTGCAGAAAAATTAGATGCACCAGTATGTAATGGTTATCAGCATAATGACAGCTTTCCTGGAAGTCATCCATTAGCAGTAGGACCATTAGGATACAACGGTTCTAAGGCTGCTATGCAATTAATTTCTAAAGCTGATGTAGTTTTAGCCCTTGGAACTAGATTAAACCCTTTTTCTACATTGCCTGGATATGGAATTGATTATTGGCCTAAAAATGCAAATATAATTCAAGTAGACATGAACCCAGACAGAATAGGTCTAACTAAAAAAGTAACAGTTGGAATTGCTGGAGATGCAAAACAAGTTGCAAAACAAATATTTGATAAACTTTCATCGAATGCTGGAGATAGTGGCAGAGAAGAACGAAAAAACCTTATTCATCAAACAAAATCGGCTTGGTTACAAACATTAACAAGTCTTGATCATGAAGATGATGATCCAGGAACAGTTTGGAATAAGGAAGCAAGAGAACGAGATAAAGATAGAATGTCTCCAAGACAAGCTTGGAGAGCAATTCAAGCTGCAATGCCTGAAGATGCAATCATATCGAGTGATATTGGAAATAATTGTGCAATTGGAAATGCTTACCCAACTTTTGAAAAGCCAAGAAAGTATTTAGCACCTGGTTTATTTGGTCCGTGTGGTTATGGTTTCCCATCAATCTTAGGTGCAAAAAT
>Ga0208390_1000622_pt1 | contig 12814 bp, 12 predicted proteins | sample Knorr_S7_td_Surf_FD_185594 | JGI IMG/M metagenome (GOLD analysis project Ga0208390, IMG submission 185594) | Marine microbial communities from Southern Atlantic Ocean transect - Knorr_S7_td_SurfaceA_ad_6m_LV_A (SPAdes) (version 2) | ecosystem: Environmental > Aquatic > Marine > Oceanic | place...
ATGATAGAAGGCGAGGAGGAAATTGGTAGCGATAACCTAGAAGCTTTTGTAAAAGAAAATAAAGAAAAGTTAAAATGCGACATTATTATTGTTTCAGATACAGGAATGATCAATAAAACCACGCCTTCTATAACCGTTGGACTTAGAGGTTTAGCTTATCTTGAGGTTGAACTTACTGGTCCTAATAGAGACCTGCACTCAGGTCATTATGGAGGAAGTGTTGCAAATCCTATAAATAGTTTAGCTAAAATGATTTCATCTCTACATAATGAAAATCATAAGGTAACTATTCCAGGTTTTTATGATGATGTAATTAATTATAGTGATGAGCAAAGAGAAAAGGATAGTCTTATACCCTTTGACTTGAATGAGTTTAAGGATTCTTTAAAAATAAAAGATATCCTTGGCGAAAAGAATTATAGTACAGTTGAAAGGAGATCTATCAGACCTTGTTTAGATGTGAATGGAATTTGGGGAGGATACACAGAGGAAGGATCAAAAACAGTCATTCCAAGTAAAGCTTATGCTAAAATATCAATGCGCCTTGTAAGTAACCAAGACTGGAAAAAAATCAGTCGTCTTTTTACAGAACATATGCAAAACATAACTCCAAAAGGAATGTCAATAAAAATTAACGAACATCATGGTGGTCAACCATATTTAACTTCTACAGATTCAAAAGCATATTCAGCTGCGAGTAAGGCCTATATGTCTGTATTTAATAAAGAGCCATTTGCTGTTAAGGACGGTGGTTCAATTCCTATTATTGCTCAATTTGAAAAAGAATTGGGAGTTAAAACAATATTAATGGGTTTTGGATTAGATAGTGATGCAATTCATTCACCAAATGAACATTTTGGATTATCCAATTTTTATAATGGAATTGAAACAATATCGAATTTTTATAAATTCTACAGTTAATACTTATTTAAGATTTACTAAAAATAAGTCTGATGCAATTCCATCTGCCAAAAATCTACCTGAGTTGGTAGTTAGATAAACATTATCCTTGATTTTTACATTTTTTTGAACAATGTGCTTTTGAATTTTTTTCAAAAAATAATTTTTAAAATTTGCATTAAAATTAGATTCAATATGTTCTATTGAAATACCCCAAATTGTTCTTAAACCAGTCATAATATATTCATTATAATGATCAATTCTTGTTAGTTTTTCTTTCTTAAAGTAAGATAGTCCTTGATTTATATGGTCAATGTATTTTTTATTATTCGAAATATTCCAACTTCTAAAATTTCCATCAAAACTATGAGCAGATGGTCCAATTCCAATATATTTTTTTCTTAACCAGTATGCAGAATTATTTTGAGAAAAGAAATCTTTTTTTGCAAAACTGCACACTTCATAATTAATAAATCCGGTTTTGGTTAATCTTTCATTTATTAATTTGAATTGATCATAAACTAATTGCTCATCGGGCATTTCAATTATTGATTTTTTTAGGTATGATTGCAAAGCCGTTTTAGGTTCAATTGTTAAGGCATAAGCCGATATATGATTTAAGTCAAATTTTTGAGTTAAATCTAAATTATAATTGCATGACTCCAAAGTAGAATCTGGTAATCCATATAAAAGGTCAATTGAAATATTCTGGAAATATTTTTTTGCCATTTCTATAGATTTTATTGCTTTTTTTGAGTCATGAGCTCTATTCATAGATTTTAGTTCCTTATCTATGAAAGACTGTACGCCTATACTTATTCTATTGATAACTGAATTCGACAAACTAGATATCTTACTCTCATTTAAATCATCAGGATTTGCTTCAATTGTTATTTCAATATTTTTTTCGACATCGAATTTTTTTAAAATATTTTCAATAATGGTGTTTAATTCCTTTTCAGTTAAGACAGTTGGTGTACCACCACCAAAGTATATTGTTGAAATTTTATCATTAAACTCTAATGCTTTTTGATTGATTTCTTTATTAATCGCAATTAATACTTCTTCTCTGTTATTTTGAGAAGTGGAAAAATGAAAATTACAGTAATGACATGACTGTTTACAAAATGGAATATGTAAATATAATCCTGTCAAAAATTAATTTATTTTTTTTGGATTGTTTTTTATATAAGAGCTCCAGCCTGAATATTTTTTATCAGTTGATATACTTTTATTATTATAAAAGTGACAAACAGCAGCAGCTAAGCCATCCGTTGAGTCTAAATTTTTAGGCAATTCCTTAATACTTAGTAGATTTTGTAACATTTTGGCCACTTGCTCCTTTGAAGCATTGCCATTACCCGTTATTGCCATTTTAATTTTCTTTGGAGAATATTCAGTAACAGGAATTTGCCTTGATAATCCAGCTGCCATAGCAACCCCCTGCGCTCTTCCCAACTTTAGCATGGATTGAACATTTTTACCAAAAAAAGGGGCTTCAATAGAAATTTCATCAGGATTATGTTTATCGATCAACTCTATTGTTTTTTCAAAAATTAGTTTTAATCTAACATAATGGTCTTTTATTTTAATAAGCTTTAATTCCTCCATTTCTATTAATTCCATTTTTTTATTTATGACTTTTATTAGTCCAAAACCCATAATTGTTGTACCTGGATCAATACCTAAAATTATTTTGTCTATTTTTTTCAAACTTATTTTGATTTTACAATTATTGGTAATTCAAATTTGGAATTGACTGTAATACCCAAATTTGTCTTTATAGCTGGTAAAACTATAGGCAGGGAATCAACTGAATTAACTAATAAAATTTCAAAACTTGGAATGTTTTCAATAATATTTTGTGGAATATCTTTTTCTGAAATTGTAACTTTTCCTGAATTATTTATTAGTAAAGAAATATTTAAAGTATCATTGATTGGTTTATTAATAATTACATTAGATATATCAAGTTTTTCTAGAATTTGATTTGATAAAAATGATTCAAAACATTCTCTTACAAGATAAGATTCATTTAAATTATTGCAATCCTTGATCGATGGAAATTCATCTAATTCATTCCAAGTAATTTTATCATCAAAAGTTTCTGTTAATTTATTCTCAACTCTACTATCACATGATGTTGTAAGTATTAAACTTATTAATATTATTTTTGTGATATTCACTTACTATGAAATTACAAAATTTGTATAAATTTTATGATTGATTTAATTCTGTTGTTAATTGGTGTTATTTTATGTATGGCTGGAATCGTAGGAAGTTTTATTCCTATTATACCTGGACCAATTACTTCATGGATTGGCATCTTGATTTTAAACTTAACTAGTGCAGTTGATTTTAACTTTTATTTTGTAATAATAACTTTCATTTTTGCATTAATAATCTCTGCTCTTGATTATATCATACCAATAATTGGAGTCAAAAAATTAGGTGGATCAAAGGGGGGGTTAATAGGTGCTTCTATAGGTCTAGTTATTGGCTTTATAATTTTGGGCCCCTTAGGTATACTTTTTGGACCATTTGTAGGTGCTATTGCTGGTGAAATGATTAACAAAAAAAACCTCAAAGAATCATTAAAACCGGCTTTAGGCTCTTTGTTAGGAATTATGATTGGATCTGGGATAAAATTCTGTTTATCGCTAGTTTATCTATTCTTTTATTTGAATATTTTTTGGAACTTTAAAGATAACTTTTTCTAATAGTAATCGCTCCTATTATCAACCACATCAGCAGATTTTTTTAAGCTCTGAACTATATTGAAATCAAGATTAGTTCTTAATTTACTTGTCAATTGATTTTCAAATGCGGAGTATGATTCTATTTCATCTACACTATTTAAACTATTTAGCTTAACCAAATATACCCCCGTTTCACCCTCAATTAACTTTGAAGTCTCACCAATTTTAAGACCAAATGCAGTTCCAACAAGTTTAGGTTCAAAACCAGCTTGAGAGACCACAGGTGTGATCTGATTCAAGGCTGATACATTAATAATTTCAAGATTATTAATTGCTGATAAATCTTCTAATGTTGTATACTTTTTATTTTCACTGATAATCATTTCAGCTTTTTTCTGATTTTTAAGAATTGGCGTTACAGTCAATGTAGCTAATCTAGCTGGCATCAATCCTTTATCTTGTTTGTCATTAATCTGTACAATTACAAACCCTCCTTGAGACAAATCAAATCTTTTGTAATCACCAACATTTGAGTCTTCATTGAACAACCATTGAACCAATCTTCTTTGATTCTCCATGTTAGGAAGATCGTGATCAAGCTCTCCAATACTATTTAAAGATTTAATCTCAAAATCTAAATCAGCTGCTGTTTTATTAATATCATTACTTTTTCCTAAGTCAATTTCAAACTTAGAGGCAATATTAAATATAGAATCACTGGTTCTGTCGGATGGAATATTTTTAAGACCTATCGTTCCAACTAAAACAACATCTTCTTTCGCAACAACCTTAATTACATGAAAACCAAAATCTGTCTCTACTAACCCTATTCTACCAACTCTATTAGAAAAAACATAATCATTAAAGGGTTTAACCATCATACCCTCTTGAAAAAAACCTAAATCTCCACCATTTGATTTAGATGGCCCATCTGAAAAATCCAGAGCATAGCTTGAGAAACTGTCAGGATTAGTTCTGGCCAAATTTAAAATTCTACTAGCTTCTTTTCTTGCATCTTCTTTGGTTCTTGTAATTTCTGAAGAAGCACCTTGTGCACCCTGGTAAGAAACAAGAATATGGCTGGCTCTGACATTACCGTTTCTTTTTTTATCAATCATTTTTGAATATTTAAGAAACTCACCGTCAGTGTATGGACCATAAGTTTGATTATTATCAAGATTAAAAATCATTTGGGCATGATCAGAGCTAAAAAATCCCTTTGGTCTGTAAATAGAGTCATATGGAATATCTGAGTTTTCACTTAAAAATAATTCTAAATCTGACGTAGTTAAAAAACCAGGAACAACTTCATTAAGCTTTGAAACTTGATTATATTCCTCTCTTTCATTTAAAAGGTTTTCTAATCTTAATCTTAAATCATTTTGATCTTTTTTTGATGGGGACTCATCAAAAATTACATAATCAATACTTCTGGTTGATTCTTGTTCAAAATCTTCTGGGTTATCTTTGATATATTTAGAAATATCCGAATTCTTTACAGAAACGAGTGAGTCAGGTATTGAAGAATAAGGTATTTTAACAAATGAAATATTTGCATTAGAATTAGATGTGGAATATTGTTTTTTACCCTCAAAAAAAGTTGAATTTAAACCAGATGAAATCAAATTAAAATAAGTATTAGCTTTTATTTGATTATTAAATTGATTTTCTTGGTTACTCCATTGAAAATAAGCCTCAGGATTGATCTCTTTTAGCTCGGAAATAAAATTTGAGAACTTATTAACATCAAATAGTCCTGCATCATTAATAAAGCGTTCATCTGAATTAAAACTAGGACTTTGTGATAAAAAATATTCAAGATGATCAGATGATGACCCAATTCCTAGTTCATTAATTTCCTGATTTAATAATTCTATTCTAACAGATTCATCCCATGCAGTTGTCAAAGCTTGTAAATCATTAAAATTATATGATTTTTTAAGGACATCCATTTGATTTCTGAAATCTGAAATTGAGAGTTCCTCACCATTTACTTTACCAATTGGCTCTTGAGATTGAAATCCACTACCATCAAATACACCGGCAATTACGAAAGCAAATAATGCCATTCCTATTACTGCTATAAGAACAAATGAATTTTTTCTAAGATTACCTAGTACTGCCATATTTCAAAATTGGGTAACGAAAATACAAATATTACTTAAAGAATCCACAACTAAATTTTATTAATATTTAGTCTATTGTTTGTTTTTATTTCTTTTATTGAACTTAATTCTGTAATATCTTCTAAACAAATACATTGAAAAAGATAATATACAGAAAAATAATAGTGGAAGATTGTCAGTAATTGAGTCTTTGAATAAAACTAGATCAACTAGTATAACAGAACCAATAACAAGATATAAATATTCAGAAATTTTATAATACTTCATTAATTATCTTCAAATAAAAAATTTCCATTTAACTGACCAGTCTTTAATAATGTAAATGATTTATCAGCATCTAATTTAGATGCTTTAATAGCATAATCATTTCCTGAAAATACTATATTTTTTTCAGTAAATAACCATTCCTCATCAGGGTCCCAATAAATTTGAGGAGATAAAATTGAAGAACCATCTGGTGAAACGATCTTTACATTACCTTCAAGACTAACCATTTTAGTTTGATAATAAACAACTCCATAATCTGAGCTAACAATAGTTGAACCGCTGAATGAATCAAAAAACTCGATTTTTAACCCATTAGGAAATTCAGAGTATGGAAAAGGCTGGTTGGTAAAATCTACATTTTTAGGCGACTCAAGTATTGCTTTAACCTTTGCTGAGTCTGAATATTTTAAAACAAAGTTGTTTGTAACTCCAACTGGAATTTTATTTTCTTTATTTATCTCTAAGACCTCCCTAAAATTATTCTCACATGATAAAAATGAAAAAGCTATTATGAAAAGAAAATTTTTCAAAAACTATAATGATGGTACTGTAACGGACAAGCCAATCCAGCATTTAAAAGATATTACAGCACCTGCATTGCCCTCAGTAAAAATGTCAGTCTTAGTAGGTGCTCTGCCCTCGTAGCTTTCTGCTGTTTTAACAGCTGTTCTCCTAATTGTTGGGTCAACAGAGGCTGCTTTTCTAGCTTCTTTAGCAGCTAACCAATAAACAGCTCTTTTATCAAATTGTGAAGTACCACAATTATTTGCACTCGATGCATATAGATTAGAAATTAGTAAATAAGCTCTGCCCATTGAGGGTTGGTAATCAAGTGCAGCTCTAGCATAGCTTCTAGATTTAGAAAATTGTTTTGTGTTTTTAAATTTTGTTGCAATCTTATATGAAATCCTAGCTTTTTTAATATTATCAGTTTCTAATTCAATAGATTCATTATAAAAATTAAGTGCTTCTTGATTATTACCTTTTTTGTCATTTAATAATCCTAAATAATAAGCTGAATTTGCAGATGGATTTAAGTTATGTAACAATTCTACTAATTCCACGAAAAGTGGATCATCTGAACAATCTTTGCTGTCCATTCTGCTAGCTGCTCTATTTAACCAAACAGGGTTGGCCTTATTCTCTTCAAGATTTTTTCTGTAAAGTGGAATTAAATTTTCGCATGTTGACTCCTTGGCAATAATTGCATTTAAATTTTTTAAATATGTAGATGAAGCAGTAGAATTTATTCCATAAGCTCTTTTGTTTGAGCTCTCTCTGGAGGAAAGTTTTTGTCCAGATTCTTCTTTCTTTATAATGATATCTAACTGCTTTGAATAACCATCAATAACTTCCTCAAATCTTTCAGATATTTCTTCATATTTATCAAAAATTTCTTCCATTGTTACTGACCCTTCCTTGTATAGTTGGAAATAAACTTTAAAATAATTATATAATGGCTTTGGATCATCAAAACTAGACCTGTCTTCAGTGTATGCATTGTTGAAAATATTATATATTTCTTGATTTGAAGCTAATTTGTAATCAACCATCACTTGAGCTTTATTAGAAATAATCTCTCCAACTATCTTTCTACCCCTGTACTCAGGAAAATTTATTAACCACTCATCATATAGATCTAATAAATCCTGCTGATATTTTTTTGCATCGGCAACTCCTTCATCGCCTTTTTTCAAGCTCTCTTTTATAAAATTTTCAAGCATTCTTTTTCCATAGGTATAAATGGCTACATTTATTTTGGGGCAATTTTTTCGTACTTCCATCCATGGCTCATATGCTGAATCATAATTTTTTACCTTGTAATACTCAGCAAATATTGATAAGTTGGACATACAGTCATCAGCAGATTGAGACAATAAAATGTTTGAATACAATAAGGAAATAAGTATTATGAGATATTTCATTTACATTAAATTAATTATACATACTTCTAACAAACCATAAATCATTTAACGAAACTCCCAGTTTTATACTGAAAAAGTTTTCTTTTATCAAACTGGACTTGCTAGTTCCCCTTTGACCAAACTCAAAACCAAGGTTTGCGCTTGAAATACCAGCAAGAGGTATGCCAAAACCCAGATTAACTCCAATTTCATTGATTTGCTGACCATTAATGTACAATCCTCCACTCTTATATCTTATACCAGCTCTGTAAGTAATGGTGTTTAAATAATTAGTAAATGAATCATACTTAGGTAGATAAAAACCACCAACAGAAAAGTTCTGTGATGATTTAAATTCTACATTGTCTAATGACATCAATTGATTTTTATAACCTCCAGAATCTGTCTTTTTATAATGTAATCCTAAAAACCACTTTTTATCCTCTCCAAGCCCTAATCCAAAACTCATACTTTTTGGAATTTTAATATCAGTTTCTTTTAATCCCATTGATAATAAATCAATTTCTTCAGTATCACCTCCAAAATTTCCATTCGGGTTAATAGTACTGATAACTTGTTTATTTTGAGATGTATAGCTTGCCTCAGGTTGATAAACAATGCCAGTATACATAGTAATTTTTTCTCCAAATGTTTTTTGATATACAGTTGAAAAATTATAATCCAGACCACTGACTGAAGATTCACTAGCTACAGTAGTGTATAGTTCAATACCTTCCAAAATTTTTGTATGATAGTGATTTAAATTTCCGAAGGCATAAGAGCTAGATACTCCAAAACCCCAATTCTTAAACAACTCAAATCCTAATGAAACAAAAGCGTTGCTTAATCCACCACTACCTGTAAATCTATTTAATTCCGCAGGAGTCTGCGATTTATCATCATTTTCTAGTAAATAACCAACGGATGTTTGAGGTTTAATTCCAAAGGAAAAAGATAATAATTTGGTAGGAATCGCAACTGAAATGTATTTGATTCCTGCGGCAGTTGATGATTCTCTATCAGATTCTGTCTTAAACCCAGTACTTTTTAGTCCAACACCCACGGAATAATTAACAAATTTTAATTTAGAAAGAGATGCTGCATTATTCATATTTTGATGGACACTATCATAATAAATAGTGTTGCCACCCATCATTTGATTTTCTACTGTAGCAGTAAAATTTGTATCTCCAACACCAAAATAAGAATATGGCGAATAACTTGATTTCTGTGAATATGAAAATGATGAAATAAAGATAAGCAGAAGGAGTGTTCTATACATTTTACTTGTTATATTCGATTAAATAATCTAATCCTTTAAATATATAATTTGAATTTGTAAATATGGTGTTTTTTATTTTCCCTGACAAAAATTTTGAGTCACCACCTGTAATTACAACAATTAAATTATCAAAAAGACTTTGATATTGCTTTATAAACCCTTCGATTTCGAATTTTACACCTCCTATAACCCCAATATCAAGTGATGTTTTGGTATCATCAGCAATCAATTTTTTTGGATAATCAAGATCAGTCTCAAATAAATTAAATGCATCCTGAGAAATAGACTTTATTCTCATTTTTAATCCTGGGGAAATACCACCAGGATTATAAATATTGTCCGATGATTTAATGTCATATGTAATACATGTTCCTAAATCAATAACTAAAACATTCTTTTCTGGAAAATCTCTTTTTGCAGCGCACATTAAAGCTAGCCTATCATGGCCAACCTCGTTTATGTCATGGTTCAATATAAATGGAAGTTTAATGTTTTTATTAAAAGAAAAAAAAACTGTTTTTTCTTTTAAAGCTTTTACTAAACTATCATTAGGTTTAGAAACATTTGAAAGGGCCGAAAATGTAATATTATGTTCATTTATTATATTAATCAAATCTGAAACTTCAAATTTTTTGAAATTAAATTCTTTGATTATTTTTTTCTTGTTTGAAATTGCAACTTTAGTTAAGCTGTTTCCTATGTCAATAAGAAGATTCATAAAACTTCGGTAAAATTAAACAAGTTTTTTTCAAACTTTACATTTATAGTTAAAACGTTTATATTTGCTCTTGCAATTTTTAAAGGTACCTTAGCTCAGTTGGTAGAGCAAAGGACTGAAAATCCTTGTGTCCGCAGTTCGATTCTGCGAGGTACCACAAAAAACCTCCTTCAGTGGAGGTTTTTTTATATATTTAAATAAAATTTAACTATGAAAAAAATATTATTATTTATGCTTACAATTTTTTTAATTTCTTGCGAAACAGCAGTTATTGAAAAAGTTGAAACTAATGGTGAGCCTGAGGGTCCTCACACATCTGCTGAGTGGAAAATTTGGGCTTATAGTACAGCAGCCCCTTCATTTATCGCAGCTGAATGCACAGTAGTTGATACGGATGGTACAGTTTTAAGAGAGGGTACAAATGGATGGACAGCTATGTCTGGTAATCCAAATGGAGCACCTTCAGATCCTGAAAACGGATGGAAGGATCCTCACGAAGCTATGCCAATGGTTGGCGATGCAGCTTCGTTTGCATGGCTTCAGGCTTTTATGGTTGGTGAAGTACCAGATGTTGAAGTAGATGGTTGGGCATGGATGCTACACGGAGATATTGGTGAAGATAACAGAATGTACCTAGTTACAGATGAAGAAGGAATAGCAAAAGCAAAAGCTGATGGACAGTGGATTGAGTCAGGAGCTCATTTAATGTTATTTCCTGCTGATCCAAGTACACTTGATGGTCAGACAACAGATTTTAATAGTGGTGCACCATATGTGATGTATGCTGGAACTAAATATGCTCATCTGATGATTCCTGTTGAGGGATATTATGATTATCAGGATCCTGTGAAACAGTAAAAAAGTATATTTACAAAAAAAGCCACTCTTATGTGGCTTTTTTTATGTTATTAGATTTCCATCATCATCCCACTCAGCAATTATATTCCTTTTAGATTGATCAACGAACTTATCCAACCATTCTTTATCATACTCTAAACCATATTGATCAAGCACATCTTGTGGAACACCATCCCATACATTTGGAAAATTACCTTTATAACCTAACTCTTTTATACCCACTTCAGATGTAAAATAACCAGTCATAGTTAAATTTCTAACTAAGTTGAACCATTGAACTGGTTCAGACTGGTCATCCATATTTTCATTTGGATTATAATAAGCAATTTCATCTAAAATTTCTTTTTGTTGGGAAAGCTCACAGTCAATAAATATTTTGGTAAATCTTGTTTTGCATTCTTTGTCAATCCATACCAAACCATTTCTTAATGGCTCCTGATATGATGGAATATCCTTAGCCATAAATTCAATTAATTGTACAACCTCAGCATCCCGTATTGATCCAAATTCATTAGGTGGAAGAATTATATTACATAACTTATCTAGAGTCAATAACTCATCATTTGTGAAGAATTTTTGAGCAAAAAGTTTATCATCAATTTCTTTCTCTTCAGGTGTTCTGCCATATTCATATCTAGTGAGTGACCTAGTAATGGTCTCTCTACTTATACCATAGCATGACTCCAAAAATATACTAGCACCTAATGATGCTAATGCCATGGTTTTTAATGAATCTCTTCTTTTCATTTATGAAAAATTTTGTTTTTTAAATTGTTCGACAATATGTTCTGATGATCTCCAAGCAAGTGCTAGAATTGTCCATGTTGGATTCTTATCAGCTTGTGAAACAAATGGGCCTGCATCAACAACATATACATTATTAACATCGTGAAGCCTCTCAAACTCATTAGTTACAGATGTTTTTGGGTTATTACCCATCCTTGTTGTTCCAACCTCATGAATTATCCATCCAGGTTTATTTAAACCATAATTAGCATCTTTTCCTGGCTTTCCCCATAGAGGAATGCCACCCATATTATGAATAATTTCTTCAAAAGTATCTTGCATGTGTTTGGCCTGCTTAATTTCATTTTCTGTCCATTTATAATTGAATCTTAAAGTTGGAACACCATATTTATCAACTTTATTTGGGTCAATTTCACAATAATTTGTCTTTTGTGCTACAGACTCTCCTCTTCCAGATATACCAATTGTAGAACCATAATACTTTTTCATGTCTGCTCTTAAAACATCTCCATATCCGCCAGCCTTATTTATCCCGAAGAATTTATTAAAACTGTTAACATTAAAACCTGTTCCGTATGTCGGATTACCCATACCACCCCAAACCTCAATGTGGTATCCTCTTGGGAAATCTAATTTTTTGTTGTCAAGCCACCAAGGAGAGTAAACATGCATTCCTCCAACACCATCTTCATTATATGTTTTTCTATCAATAAGTTCTGGGATAAAGGCCATCATATCACCACCAGTTGAATCATGTAAGTACTTACCAATTAGGTCACTGCTATTTCCTAATCCATTAGGGTGCTGTTTTGACTTTGAATTTAGAAGTATTCTTGCGGAACTACATGCAGAAGCTGCCAATACAACTACTTTTCCTTTTAATTTGTATTCTTTATTCTCTTCTTTGTCAATAAATGAAACACCAGTAGCTTTTCCTTCATCGTTTGTGGTTACAGTTCTAACCATTGAGTTTACATAGAGATCAATTTGACCACCAGATTTTTGGGCAGGAAAAATCAAACATGATCCAGAAGAAAAGTCAGCATATACATTACAACTTCTTGCACAACCATTACAGTAATAGCACACCCCTCTATCATTATTAATTCTTTTTGTTACAACCGAGAGTCTTGATGGAATTACTTTAACATTACTTTTCCTTGCACCTTTAATATAAAAGAGCTCATGTAGTCGCGGTTTAGGAGGCGGAAGAAAAAATCCATCAGGCTCATTATACATATTTTCTTTAGTTCCAAAAACTCCAATTAATTTATCAACCTTATCATAATAAGGTTTAATATCATCATAAGAAA
>Ga0208390_1000625_pt1 | contig 12781 bp, 9 predicted proteins | sample Knorr_S7_td_Surf_FD_185594 | JGI IMG/M metagenome (GOLD analysis project Ga0208390, IMG submission 185594) | Marine microbial communities from Southern Atlantic Ocean transect - Knorr_S7_td_SurfaceA_ad_6m_LV_A (SPAdes) (version 2) | ecosystem: Environmental > Aquatic > Marine > Oceanic | place...
GCGACCCAATGATTAACAGTCATTTGCTCTACCAACTGAGCTATCGCGGAAAACGAGGTGTATTATAAGCAAAAAAGTATGAAATATGAGTAAAACATTTGAAATAAAATCAGATTTTAAGCCTGCTGGAGATCAGCCAAATGCGATTTCAGAACTTGTTAAAGGCCTTAATGATGGTCTTTTAAATCAGACACTACAAGGGGTGACAGGATCTGGAAAAACCTTTGCTATGGCCAATGTAATTCAAGAAGTACAAAGACCAGCAATTGTCATGGCACATAACAAAACTCTTGCAGCACAACTTTACGGCGAATTTAAAGAATTCTTTCCTAATAATGCTGTTGAATATTTCGTATCTTATTATGATTACTATCAGCCTGAAGCTTACGTACCCACCTCAGATACGTTTATTGAGAAAGATGCTTCTATTAATGAACACATTGAGCAGATGCGTCTTTCAGCAACAAAAGCGATTATGGAAAGAAGAGACGTTGTAATTGTTGCATCAGTATCTGCAATCTATGGTCTTGGCGACCCTAAATCTTATCTTCAAATGGTCCTTCATTTAGATAGAGGGGATGAGATAGATCAAAATGTTCTACTACTAAGACTAGCTGAACTTCAATATAAAAGAAACGATATTGAATTCACTAGAGCAACTTATAGAGTGAAAGGAGATGTAATAGACGTATTTCCCGCAGAATCTGAAGCAGAGGCTCTCAGAATAGAGCTATTTGATAATGAAATAGAATCGTTAAAAATGTTCGATCCTCTCACGGGCGAAATTTTTAAAGAGGTTCCTAGAATTACAATTTTTCCTAAAACACATTACGTGACTTCTCGAGAAATTATGTTGAACGCCACCAAAGAAATTAGAAGTGAAATGCGGGAAAGAGTGAGATTTTTCAAAAAAAATGAAAAATTTATAGAAGCTCAAAGAATTGAAGAAAGAACAAAATATGACATTGAAATGATAAAAGAACTTGGATTTTGTTCGGGTATTGAAAATTATTCAAGATATCTTTCTGGAAGGAAAGAAGGAGAATCTCCTCCCACTCTCTATGAATACTTACCAGAAGATGCAATAGTTTTTGTTGATGAGTCTCATGTTTCGTTACCTCAAATAAAAGGAATGTATCGAGGCGATAGATCGAGAAAAGAAACTTTAACAGAATATGGTTTCAGACTGCCAAGTGCATTAGACAACAGGCCTTTAAGATTTGACGAATGGGAATCGATTTCGGGTCAAAAAATATTTGTTTCAGCAACTCCAGGAGAATATGAAGAAAATAATATGGAACAGAAAGTAGATTTGATTGTTCGCCCAACTGGATTAGTAGATCCAACTATTGAAATAAGACCTGCGACCAATCAAGTCGATGACTTGATGTCAGAAATAAGTGAAAAAGTTAAGAAAAAAGAAAGAGTTCTCGCAACTGTTTTAACCAAAAGAATGGCTGAAGATCTGAGTCAGTACTTATTTGAAAGAGATATCAATGTGAGGTATCTTCATTCTGACATTGATACAGTTGAAAGAATTGAAATCTTAAGAGATTTAAGACTTGGTAATTTCGATGTACTAGTAGGTATTAATTTATTGAGAGAAGGCCTAGATCTTCCAGAAGTCTCTCTTGTTGCAATTCTTGATGCGGATAAAGAAGGGTTTTTAAGATCTGAAACTTCAATAATTCAAACTATAGGAAGGGCTGCAAGACATATCAATGGACATGCTATTTTATATGCTGACAAAGAAACAGGATCAATAGAAAGAGCAATCAAAACAACTGAAAAGAGAAGAAAGATTCAACTCGAATTCAATAAAAAAAATAAAATTATTCCGACGGGAATAATTAAACCAGTTTCAGATGTCATGGAAGGTTCTAAAAACTTTACTAAAAAACAATTTATTTCCGAAATGGACAAAAAAATTGAGGAAGATTATTTATCTCCTAAAGAATTAGCTAAACAAATTGATTCATTGGAAAAATTAATGATTGAGCATGCTAATAAATTAGAATTTGAAGAAGCCGCCAATATGAGAGATAAGATAACTGAACTTAAAAATAGATTATTTGCTGCCTAAAATTTAAATTAAGTTTGCAACTCAGTTATAATTATTTTTTCTAATCTAAATGTTAGACATTTATCAAATTAATCCTTATTTAATTGGTCTTTTAGGACAGGAAACACTGACTGATTTTGAATTAAAGAATCTTTCCATAGAAATAGAAGAGACATCTAATAATAAACTAAAAGAAATTAAAGATTTTTATCTTTTAGAGTTATCAGTAGAGTGGAAAAAACTTCCTGAAGAAAAAAAGGCACAAATTTTTAAGTTGCTTCAAGCAGAAGTCGACTTAAAAAAATATGAATTGAAAGAATTTTATTTTTCATCTCCTAGAAAGGGAGTGCAATCTCCCTGGGCAACTAAAACTATAAATATTTTTGAAAGCTGCGGGTTAACTGAAGTTATTAAAATTGAAAAATTGAAAGCTATAAAATTTTCTAAGGAGCTTACAAATAAAACAAATTTAAAAAAAACTCTCTTTGATCCGTTGACCGAATCTTTTTATATAGATTTTAAGTTTTTAAAAGAATTATTTTCTGACTTAGAAAAAAAGAAAACTAAATTTATAAAAATTAATAAAAATGAAAAAAATTTAAATACTTTGAATTCTTCAATGGGCTTAGCTTTGAATGAATACGAAATAAATTACTTAACCAAAGGTTATGAGCTTTCAAAAAAAGAAGCCTCAGATACTGAGTTGATGATGTTTTCTCAAATAAATTCAGAACACTGTCGTCACAAAATATTTAACTCGACATGGACTTCGAATGGGAAAGACAAGAAAGATAGTCTTTTTGACATGATAAAAGATACTTATAAAAATTATTCAACGGATGTCTTATCAGCTTATAGTGATAATGCTGCCATTATCTCAGGTCAGGGTAAAAAAAGATTTTATCCGGATCCTGTTACTAGAGAATATAAGTCTGTAGATGAAAATAATAACTTTTGTATAAAAGTAGAAACTCATAACCACCCAACGGCTATATCACCTTTTTCCGGAGCTGCGACCGGTTCTGGAGGAGAAATTAGAGATGAAGGAGCAACTGGAAGGGGAGCTAAACCCAAAGCTGGATTATGCGGATTTTCTGTTTCTTATTTAAGAATACCAAATGAAAATGAAGAGTGGGAAGGGCAAGAGGATAAACCTAGCAGAATAGCAGGGCCTTTAGAAATTATGATTAGTGGACCAATAGGAGCTGCTTCTTTCAATAATGAATTTGGAAGACCAAACATTTTGGGTTATTTCAGATCTTATGAATATAGAGCTGAAAATTCATATTTTGGTTTTCATAAACCCATCATGTTGGCAGGAGGTCTCGGAAATATTAAGCCTATACATACCAATAAAGCAAAAGTATCAAGTTCAGCAAAAATAGTTGTTTTAGGAGGACCGGGTTATCTTATTGGATTAGGAGGGGGCTCAGCATCTTCAGTTGAATCTGGTAAATCAAGTGAAGATTTAGATTTTGCATCTGTTCAAAGATCTAATCCTGAAATGCAAAGAAGATGCCAAGAAGTTATAGATCAATGTTGGCAGCTTGATGAAAATAATCCAATTGCATTTATTCATGATGTGGGCGCAGGAGGTTTGTCAAATGCTATTCCAGAGTTAGCAAAAGATTGTGATTTAGGCGCTGTCATAGATTTAAATAAAATACCAATAGTAGATAAATCTATGAGTTCATTAGAAATTTGGTGCAATGAATCTCAAGAGAGGTATGTGTTGGCCATTGAAAAAGATGATATAGAAAAATTTCAAATTATCTGCTTGAGAGAAAATTGTCCCTTTTCTATAGTTGGTGGCTTTACTGAACAAAAAAAACTAAAACTAATAGATAAAAACTTAAATGAAAATTCTATTGATCTTGATATGGATTTTATTTTTGGAGCTAAAGAGCAATTAAAAAGAACTCTAAAGGACTTTTCTAAAAACAAACTACATAATATTGATTTTGATTTAGATATAAAAAAATCTATTTTAGATGTTTTGAGACATCCCACGGTAGGAAGTAAAAACTTTTTAATTACTATTGGAGATAGAAATGTTGGAGGTCTGACATATCGCGATCAAATGGTGGGGCCATATCAAGTTCCAGTAGCCGACAATGGAATTACAATGTCTCATTTTGATTCTATAGAAGGTGAAGCAATGTCTATAGGAGAAAGATCTCCAATAGCTATTTTTGATGCTCCGGCTTCAGGAAGGGTTGCTATAACTGAAGCTTTGACAAACATTCTCTCCTCGGGAGTTGAGGAAATATCTAAAGTAAAACTATCTGCAAATTGGATGGCTTCGCCGAATAATGACTCTAATGATTATGATTTGTATGAGACTGTTAAATCTATTTCTAAAGATCTTTGTAATAAATGGAACCTAACAATTCCAGTGGGAAAAGATTCTTTATCAATGGAAACTGCCTGGGATGACAAGAAAAATAATTCTCCACAATCTTTGATAGTTTCTGCATTTTCGCCGATCCCAGATGTTACCAAAAGTATCACTCCTGATTTGAGCCAAAATCCAGATTTAGTTGTCTTGAGAATTAATTTCAACTCAAAAAATTACAGATTAGGCGGTTCAATTTTATCTGAGACTCTTAAAAAGGATTTAGGAGAAGTTCCTGATATGAATGCGATTGAAGAATTTCCCAAGATTTTTAATTTTGTTGCAAAATTAATAAAAGACAGAAAAATATTCTCTTACCATGATATTTCTGATGGAGGCCTTATTGCCTGCTTAGCAGAAATGATAATTTCTGGTAACAGTGGCTTTGATTTAAAAACAAAGTTATCAAAAAAAGATCTACAGGATTTTTTATTTTCAGAAGAACTGGGATTCGTTATGCAGGTTTCTAAAGAAACCTTCAATGAAATTGAAGTTTTTATGAAAGCTATCAAAGCAGAAGAAATGCTTACTATTCTTGGGAATACAAATGAAAAAAATGGTTTGACTATTTCCTCTAGCGAATTCAATGAAACAATCAATTTAGAAATATTAATTTCAAATTGGACACATGTATCAACAAAAATTAAATCTTTGAGAGATAATCCAATATCTGCTTTAGATGAATCAAAATCTTTTATTGAAAGAAAAAAAAATAAATTAAATCAAAAATCACATTTTAAAAGTTCAAACTTTAAAAATGTTTTTCCAGTTAAGCCGAAAATCGCTGTTATTAGAGATCAAGGAATTAATGGGCAAATTGAAATGTCAGCTGCGTTTACAAAAGCTGGATTTAAGGTTTTTGATGTTCATATGACAGATTTAAAAAATAAAATTTTTAGTTTAGATGACTTCAAAGGCTTAGCTTTTCCTGGAGGTTTTTCATACGGAGATGTTCTTGGAGCAGGCAGAGGTTGGGCAAATTCAATCTTAATGAATAATGAATTAAGGGATGATTTTGAAAATTTCTTTAATCGATCTGATACTTTTTCTCTTGGAGTATGCAATGGATGTCAGGTCTTATCTGAACTAAAGGAAATAATTCCTGGCGCAGAAGAATGGCCTAGTTTAAAAAAGAATCTTTCAAATCAATTTGAAGCTAGATTAGTTCAATTAAAAGTTAATGACTCAAGATCTATATTTTTTCAAAATATGAAAGATTCTCAACTCATTGTTCCTGTGGCTCATGGCGAAGGAAGAATGGAATTTTCTGATCCATCTAATTTAAGAAAATTAATTTCAAATAATCAAATTCCATTGCAATATGTTGATTCAGAAGGTGAAATTGCGACCAATTATCCTTCCAATCCAAATGGCACAACCGACGGAATTTCTTCCGTTTGCTCTTATGATGGAAGAGTAACTATTCTTATGCCACATCCCGAAAGGGCTTTTTTAAATAAGCAACTTTCATGGACAAATAATGAGGATTCGGGTTTTAGTCCTTGGTTTGAAATGTTCTTCAATGCAAGACAATTTATAAATTAACTCTTTTTTCTTACTATATCTTCAACATGGAGATTGAAAGATTTTTTTTCCAAACACTGATAGTAATGTTCTATAGTTTTTGGCACGAATGGAAAAGCAAGTTCTTCCCAAGGAATCTCATCATAAGAAAATAGTTTTACATCTAAACTTTCAGAAGTAGGTCCGAAAGAGTTATCTTCAATATCGGCAAGGTAAATAACATAAATTTGATTTATTTGAGGAATATTGAATATCGTAAAGATATCTCTCATATCTACCTCTGCTTGAGTTTCTTCTTTTGTTTCTCTCCAAGCTCCTTCTAGTAATGATTCTCCATTTTCTAAAAAACCTGCAGGCACTGTCCATAAACCCACTCTGGGTTCAATAGCTCTTTTACAAAGAAGAATTTTATCTTCAAAAGTAGGCAAAGTACCTACAACTACATTTGGATTCGAATAATGAATTGCTCCACAATTAGTACAGACATATCTTTCTCTGTTATCACCTTCAGGGACTTTGAGAACAACTTTTCCTGAGCAAATAGAACAATAATTCAAGATAAATTTAATTAATTAAAAAGAATCAGAAGTATAATTGATCTTTGATACCTTTAAAAATGATATCTACCCTAAAATCAAAACTTGAAAATTATGCCCCGAATGGGATTTTAAAAGATCATCCTCAAGCAGCTGTTTTGATCATTTGCTATGAGGCTGATGGAGAAATATTTATCGTGATGACTCAACGATCAAAAAATCTCCCAAGTCATCCTGGTGAAGTAGCTTATCCTGGAGGTAAAAGAGAAAAAAATGATGCATCGCTTATAGAAACAGCTTTGAGAGAAGCATCCGAAGAAATTGATTTAGACGAAAGTAAAATTAAAGTAATAGGAGAGATTGATACTTTAAAATCTAGATTTGGTTTGAGTGTAACTCCTTTTATAGCTGTTGCCGATGAAAAATTGATTCTCAAAGCTAATTCAAATGAAGTTGAAGATATCTTTTACATTCCGTTATCATTTTTTAAAAATGAACCAAATATTTCAGAAAAAGTAACTAATTATAAGGGAGAAACTTTTAAAACTCCTGTATTCAATTTTGAAAACTATAAAATCTGGGGCCTTACTTTAGCTTTTACAATTAACTTTTTAGCCTTATTAGATATAAAATTCGATTATGATTTATAAATTAGGCGAAAACGAAGTATCGACTGATGGTGATAATTTTTTTATTGCGCCGTCTGCTTCAGTTATGGGTAGAGTTTTTCTAGCAAAACATGCAAGCGTATGGTTTGGTGCTGTTGTAAGAGGGGACGTTGAAGAAATAAAAATAGGAGAGAATTCTAATGTCCAAGACTTATCCGTTTTGCATGCTGATCCAGGACATCCTCTTCTGATTGGCAAAAATGTTACCGTAGGGCATAAAGTCATGTTGCATGGATGTTCTATTGGAGATAATTCTTTAATTGGAATTAATAGCGTAATTTTAAATGGAGCTAAAGTAGGTAGAAATTGTTTAATTGGAGCAAATTCTCTTATTACAGAAGGAATAGAAATTCCAGATAATTCTCTAGTGATGGGATCACCTGCGAAAGTTAAAAAAGAGCTAGATCCTTCAATGAAGGATATTTTAATTGGTAGCGCAAGTCACTACGTAGAAAATTATAAAAGATTTAAAAAAGACTTAATGGAGCAAAAAACATGAAGACAGAAAAAATAACATATCAATCTGGAGATAATTCATTTGAAGGATTTTTGGCTCAACCAGAAGGAGATTCAAACCCTTGCGTGCTAATTGCACACACTTGGGCAGGAAGAGATGCTTTTGTAGAAGAAAAAGCTAAATTATTAACCGAACTTGGATATGCTGCATTTGCAATAGATATGTATGGAGATGGAAAAATTGGTACATCAAATGAAGAAAATGCAGGCATGATGCAACCATTGCTCGACGACAGAGAAGAACTGGCAAGGAGAGCTCTGGCTTCTTTGGATGCTGTTTCTAAAATTGATAGTATCGATGCAAGTAAAATTGTAATTATGGGATATTGTTTTGGAGGATTAGTTGCAATGGATCTTGCTAGAACAGGAGCTGACATCAAAGGCGCTGTTAGCTTTCATGGTTTTCTTGCCGGCCCTGAAAATTCAACTAACGAAATAAAAGCGAAACTTTTAGCTCTTCATGGCGATTTAGACCCAATGGTAGGACAAGATCAAATTGAATCTTTCAGACAAGAAATGACAAGCAAAAAGGTTGATTGGCAGCTACATGTTTTTGGAGGTGCAATGCATTCTTTTACAAATCCTGAAGCAAACGATCCGGACTTTGGAGCTGTGTACTCTAAAAATGCTGATGAGAGATCATGGAAAATTTTTACAGATCTCCTAAAGGAGCTTTTTTAAATAAAGAATGAATTCTTCTGAAGTCCGGAAAACCTTTCTAGATTTTTTTAAAGAAAAAAATCACGAACTTGTTAAAAGTTCCCCATTAATTCCTCAAAACGATTCAACTTTATTGTTCACTAATGCTGGGATGATTCAGTTTAAAGATGTGTTCCTTGGTGCAGAAAAAACTCCTTTCAAAAGAGCCACTTCATCCCAAAAATGCATAAGGGCTGGAGGAAAACATAATGACTTAGAGAATGTTGGATATACCTTAAGACATCATACTTTTTTTGAGATGTTAGGAAATTTTAGTTTTGGAGATTATTTTAAAGAAGATGCAATCAAATTCGCATGGGAGTTGTTGACTGAAAGATATGAATTACCGCAAGAAAAATTATGGATAACGGTCCATATTGATGACGATGAATCTGAAGATATCTGGCTAAATAAAATTGGGGTTCCAAAAGAAAGAGTTAATAGATTAGATGAAGATAATTTTTGGTCGATGGGAGACACAGGTCCTTGTGGCCCTTGTTCAGAGATATTTTACGATCATGGGAGCGATTTTTTAGGAGATCCGCCTGCAGAAGGTAATGAATCTGGAGACAGGTATATAGAAATTTATAATCTAGTCTTCATGCAATTTGACAGAGACGCAAATGGAAATATGACTCCTTTACCCAAACCATCAGTTGATACTGGAATGGGCTTTGAAAGAATTACTGCAGTAATGCAAAACACGAATGATAATTACAAGACTGATATTTTTAACAATTTAATAAAAACTATTGCAAAAAAATTGAAAGTAAATGACATATCAGACCCTTCTCTGAGGGTTATTGCAGATCATTTAAGATCTTCATCGTTTCTTTTATCAGATGGAGTAATAATTGGAAACGAAGGAAGGAGCTATGTTTTAAGAAGAATTATTAGAAGAGCGCTAAGACACGCCTATAAATTAAATACAGAAGAAAATCATATATTATCTAAATCAGCTAATGAGTTAATTGATAATCTTGGTAGCGCTTATCCTGAACTTATTAAAAATAAAAATCTTATTAAAGATTCTCTTGAAAATGAAGAGAATCAGTTTAGTAATACGCTTCGAACGGGAATGAGCTTACTAGAAGAAAAATTAAATTCTCTAAAAGAAAAAATTATTCCTGGTGAATTAGCTTTTAAACTTTATGACACTTATGGCTTTCCACTGGATATGACATTGGATTTAGCTAGAGAAAAAGATCTAGAAGTAGACGTAGATGAATATGAAAACCTTATGGACAATCAAAGAAAGAGAGCTAAAGAATCAAGCTCTTTTGAGTCTCTGCTTCCTTCTTCGATTGATTTAGATAAGGAAACCAATTTTTTAGGATACCAACAAGATGTTTGTGAGGCTCAAATAAAATTAATTTTCAAAAATGGTTTAGAAGTTGAAGAAGTTGATTCTGGAGAATGCTTATTCATAACAGATAAAACTCCCTTTTATGCAGAATCAGGAGGGCAAATTGGAGATTCCGGTTTCATAAAAGCAGACATAGGACTCGCTAAGGTCAAAGATACGCAAAAAACTGGCGGCTATTTTATTCATTTCGCAGAGGTAGAAAAAGGTTCTTTTAAAAAATCCCAAAATGTTCTGATGGAAATCGAAACTGATAAAAGAACAAAAATAGTCTCTAATCATTCTGCCACTCACTTAATGCATGCTTCATTAAGAAATATTTTGGGAAAGCATGTTGAGCAAAAAGGCTCTTTGGTAAATGAAGAAAAATTAAGGTTTGATTTTTCTCATGATAAAGCTTTAACAAAAAAAGAAATAATAGAAATTGAAAATCAAGTTAACGAAATTATTAGAAAAGATGTTAAAACAGAAGTATTTGAATCCACTTATGATGAAGCAATAAAATTAGGCGCTCTGGCTTTTTTTGGAGAAAAATATGGTGACACTGTAAGAGTCTTAAAAATTGGAGGAGACTTTTCCACTGAACTATGTGGTGGAACTCACGTCAAAAGTACAAGCGAAATTAAACTGTTTAAAATAGTTTCTGAATCGAGTATATCTTCAGGCGTTAGAAGAATCGAAGCTGTTTCTAATTCTTTAGCTGAGGAGCTTGTTGGTAAATTGAAAAATGAAATTATTGAACTATCAAAGTTTTTAGGAACCGAGGTGGATAACATACCAAATAAAATAAAAGATTTAGGGATTCGTCTAAAAAAATTTCAAGAAAGGTTTAAAAAAATAGAACAAAAGCAAAATGAAAACCTGATCTTAAGTTTTAAAGAAGATTTTAAAAAAGTTAATGAAATGAATGTCCTTGTTAAGAGAATAGATGGGATAAATTTATCAAGTTTAAGAGGCCCTTTGGATTCATTAAAAAATTCTACTGGAAGAGCAGTTATTGTACTCTCTGGAGAGTTTCAATCAAAAGCAATGATAATTGCTTCTATTTCAAAGGACCTATTAGATGAGATAGATGCAAGAAATTTATTAAAGTCTTGCTCAAAATTGTTAGATGCTAAAGGTGGTGGAAAAGAAGATTTTGCTCAAGCAGGTGGCGGTGATCCTAAAAAAATAGATCTAGCATTGACTGAAGCTAACAATTTTTTAAATTAAAAAATACTTAAATGATTTCAAATTTAGTTATACAAAAGTTTGGCGGCACTTCTCTGGCTAACATCGAGAGAATCCAAGCTGTAGCAAATCTAATAGAGCAATCAGTTAAAGATGGTAAAGAGGTTGTGGCTGTTGTATCGGCAATGGCAGGAGAGACACAACGTTTAATTGATCTTGCTAAAGAAGTTCAATCAGAACCTGATCCAAGAGAGTACGATGCACTTATTTCTTCTGGCGAACAAGTATCAGTGGCTCTTTTAGCAATGGCTCTTAAAGAAAAAAACTTTTTATCGAAATCTTACACTGCTTTTCAATTAGGTTTAAAAACCGATCAAATTCATGGCAAAGCTAGAATAAGTTCTATAGATACTAGTGTTTTACATGAAGATTTAAAAAAGGGAATAGTCCCAGTAATAACAGGATTTCAGGGGATTAATGAGTCAGGTGATATTACTACCCTCGGAAGGGGGGGATCAGATACATCAGCTGTTGCTTTAGCAGTAGCTTTAGAGGCTGATGAATGTCAGATATTTACTGATGTAGATGGAGTTTATACGACTGATCCAAGAGTCTATGACAAGGCAAAAAAAATAGATAAATTATCTTTTGAAGAAATGTTAGAACTTTCTAGTTTAGGTGCTAAAGTTCTCCAAATAAGATCAGTTGAATTTGCAAGCAAATTCAATATGCCAATAAGAGTTTTATCTAGTTTTAATAAAGGAGACGGTACTTTGATTGATAAAGAAGATGAAAATTTAGAGGATGCTTTAATTTCTGGTGTGACTTACACAAAAAACGATTCTAAATTGATCATAAGACAAGTTCCTGATGTACCTGGGATTGCTGCAAAAATACTATCTCCTATCAGTAATGAAGGAATTGAGGTTGATGTAATTGTTCAAAACGTTGCAGAAGATAAAACTACGGATTTTACCTTTACAGTTAAAGATGAAGACGCGGACAAAGCTGCAAAAATTTTGAATGATTTATCTGATGAATTGGGAGGTGGAAGCGTTGAGCTAGCCAAAGAAATAAGCAAAGTATCCGTTGTGGGCGTTGGCATGAAATCTCATGCTGGAGTAGCAACAAAGATGTTTTCGGCTCTCGCAGATAAAAATATCAATATAGATATGATTTCTACTTCAGAAATAAAAATTTCTGTTGTGGTTTCAAGAGAAAGTGCTGAAGATGCTGTTAAGGCTCTTCATGATGTTTTTGAATTAGGTTGATATGAATACTATAGACGCATTACTTACTCGAAATTCTGCGCCAAGACTTACGACTCCAATTCCAACGGAAGATCAACTTGAGATTGCATATAAGTGCGCTTTAAGAGCGCCGGATCACGCTTGGATAAGACCATGGAAATTCATTCAAATTTCTGGAAAAGGTTTAGATAGACTTTCTAAAGCTTTTGTAAATACAGCAAAAAAAATAGACAAAAATGTTGATCCTGAAATTTTAAAAAAATATAAAGATGCGCCTTATAGGGCTCCGCTGATAATAGTTTTAGTAGCAGATACTAAAGAACATCCAAAAGTTCCTGTTATTGAGCAGCAATTATCGACCGCGACTGCTGGGCAAAATATGTTACTAGCTTTTCATGAAATGGGCTTTGGCGGTATTTGGAGAACAGGAAAATTTTCATTCAATAAGGAAATATCTATGCAACTGAATCTTAAAGAAAATGAGATAGTTATCGGTTACTTATATATAGGAACAGTCGAAGGTAAAACAAAAAAAATTCCAGAACTGAACTCAAAAGATTTTGTTATAACTTGGGAGTAAAAACTAACTTTTAAAAGT
>Ga0208390_1000626_pt1 | contig 12774 bp, 12 predicted proteins | sample Knorr_S7_td_Surf_FD_185594 | JGI IMG/M metagenome (GOLD analysis project Ga0208390, IMG submission 185594) | Marine microbial communities from Southern Atlantic Ocean transect - Knorr_S7_td_SurfaceA_ad_6m_LV_A (SPAdes) (version 2) | ecosystem: Environmental > Aquatic > Marine > Oceanic | place...
AAAAACAATATTAGTTATGATGACATAATAAAAATAACTTTAGACATTCAATCAAAAGTCTATAAAGAGTTTAATATTCATTTAGAGATAGAACCAACAATTATATAAAAATGATTTATGCAGCTTTAGCTCATTTATTTGCTGTAATGAGCCCAGGACCAGATACGGCAATAATTATAAGAGAGGTTTCACTTAATAAAAGAAGAGGGGGTTTATTTTGTGCATTTGGTATTGGAGTCGGGATACTAATTCATTGTTACTTGGCAATATTTGGCATATCAACTCTATTAGTTTCAAATAATATTGCCGGTGATCTTATATCCATGTTTGGGTCTTTTTACTTAATATTTATAGGTATCTCATCATTTAAAAGTGAATCGCAGACATCTGAAAAATCCCAATTAATTTCTAGCAGCTTCATAAATGGATTTATAACAAATATCTTTAATATAAAAGCTTTTATTTTCTTTATTTCATTATTTTCAATCATTCTTAATGATGATATTTCATCTATTGGAAAGATCTTTATTCCTATCTACTTTGCAGTAGCTACTTCTTTATGGTTTTCATTCTTAACCATAGTTCTTACACACGATAATATTCAAAAGAGATGGGAGCCAGTTCAAGAAATTATCAATAAGATTTCAGGATCTATCCTTATTGGTCTTGGATGTTTAATTCTGATAAATATACTTTTCTAGAATAACTCCAGTATCATACAGCGAACTGAGCCACCACCAATTTTTTCAATTGTCGGAATATTTATGTCTACGATATCGTAATATTTTTCAATAAATCTTTTTTGTATTAAATCGAGAGCTTTAAGACCAGATGTAGATATTAAGAATTTTGCTTCATTATTAATATTTCTTACTACTATGGCATTACCTGAAAAATTTTTAACCTGCTCTATAGATAAATTAAGAATCTTATGAGTTTTTTCAATATTTGATAGTAAGTTTTTAGAGTCGGAAATTGAATCAAAACATATGCCAGCAAATTTATTTGTAATAAACATCAGAACATTTGTATGATAAGTGGGTTTTTTGTCTATATAGCTTTTAAAATGAACAAGGTCATATCCTCTAAGTTGAGACCATTTTGAAGCTAAACTTACGTTTGATCTATTTGATTCAGCCATATATGCGGTTTTGTTAACTCTATCTAAAACCAATGAACCCGTTCCCTCTAAAAAAAAATTTTGTGCTTCATATTTAGTTAAATCATTTTTAAGTGAATAGTTTGTATTTAAAAAATTTATGTTTGAGTTTGATCTTTCTAGACGTCTATTAGGAGATTGCATACAAAATAAGTCATAAGTTCCATCTTCAAAAGTTACAACCCAATTATTAGGATATATGCTATCAGGTGAATTTTTTGGACTCTTTAGAATATTAAATGCGATTTTATTTTTATCTAATGTGCTTATAAAGTCATCAAACTCTTCAAAAATCTTTAGCTTATTAAATTGAACATCATTTTGAAAAACATTTGTATCAAACGTCTCTGTATTAAAATTAAAATTTGATGGCTCAACTAGAGCTAATTTATTTGCTGATTGATCCAAGAATTTATATTTTCCTCAAGAACATAAAGAGGTATGCCTCCATGTCTCAAAACCTCATGATGGAATTCTTTAATATCAAACTCATCACCTAACTTATTCTCAGAAATAGTTCTAAGTTCCTTTATTTTAAGTTCACCAATTTTGTATGCCAATGCTTGACCAGGCCAATTAATATACCTATCAATCTCATTTATGACATCCTGTTTTGTTTTTGCTGCATTGTCTAAGAAATATTCAATTGCTTGTTGTCTTGACCATCCTTTGTAATGCATACCGGTATCAACAACAAGTCTTACTGCTCGCCACATTTCATATGTTAGCTGACCAAATTTGGAATATGGATCTTTATACATCCCTAAATCTTCACCTAAACTTTCAGCATATAAACCCCATCCTTCAATGAATGCAGTATAGCCCCCATATTTTCTAAAGTTCGGTAAATCTAATTCCATCGTATAAGCAATTTGTAAATGATGACCTGGCATTGCCTCATGAAGTGATAGCGCTTCTATTTCATATTTAGGTCTAACCTCAGGCATATATAGGTTTACATAGTAATATCCAGCTCTTGAACCATCAGCAGCAGGTCTTTGATAGTAGGCTGTTGTAGTATCAGGAGCGCTCTCCATTGGTATAGGTTTTAATCCATATGGCATAGAAGGTAAGTCTTTAAATAATTTAACCAACAAAGGATCTATTCTTTTAGATGTAGCAAGATATTCAGTAAATAGCTCTTCACCTGTTTCAAAGTAAAACTGGCTATCTGTCCTTAAAAAGTCTAAGAATTCATCAAAACTTCCATTCCATTGAACTTGATCCATAATCTTAAACATTTCATTCTTTATCCTTGTTACTTCACTTAATCCAATATTATGTATTTCATCTGGGGTGAGCTCGGTAGTTGTAAATTGCCTAGCGATGAGTTCATAGTATTGTGAACCATTTTTAATGTCACTAATCCCAATTGTGTCTCTACAATTAGGATAATAAGAATTTTCAAAGAAATTTAATAACTTTGCATAAGAGGGTATTACAACGTCGGTTATAGTAATCTGCGCTAATTCTCTTATTTGTTCTTGTTCTTGACTTGATATTTCATCTGGTAAAACCTCAAATGCATCATAGAAAGGACTATTTATATAAGAATCAACATTTTGTAATTTGATTTGATTTAAGACTCTGCTCATTAGAACTTTAGGCGGCATGACTTGATTTTCAATACCTTGGTTTGCTAGAGCAATATATTGATCAATTACATCATCAAGTTTTTCTAGACGAGAAATCCAATCCATATATTGTTGAAAATTACGAAGAGGTAATGATTCAGCTGTTTCGTGTTGCAGTTGAATACCGCCTCTATGACTGAAAGGTAGTAAATGTATTTGATATTGATGCTTATCTGCAGAGTTTTTGTAACCATCTAAAAACAATCGAAAGTTCAGTTTATTTTCGTCTGAGAAATCATTGACACTCATCATCTCAAGTTCTTCTATAACTTTTAATGTATGTTCATGATCTTTATTTATCTTCTCAATTGAATAATCAGGCCATATTGTATTGAAGCGCAAATCTCCCATATAAGATGCATAAATGGGATTGTCCTCCACTGATTTAGCAAATTCTTTATCTAGAAGTTCTAAAAATTTTTGTTCGTCATTAGTTTTAGAAAAGAAATTAGGTATCAGAGATAAATTAAAAGCAACAATTAAACCTAATGATAGTAATCCTGTATAAAGAATATATCTAAGCTTAAACATCACATATTGAGGTAATTTGGACCGCCCATACCCTCAGGTGTTACCCAAGTAATATTTTGTGAAGGATCTTTGATATCACATGTCTTACAATGAACACAATTTTGAGCATTTATGACAAACTTGTCTTGACCATCCTCATTTACAACTTCGTAAACACCGGCAGGACAATATCTTTGAGCTGGTTCTGCATATTTAGGTAAATTTACACTTATTGGGATGTTTTCATCTTTTAATTTCAAATGACATGGCTGATCTTCTTCATGTGTAGTGTTAGAAAGGTAGACAGAACTTAATTTATCAAAAGATATAACTCCATCTGGTTTGGGATAATCAATTTTAGGCATTTTTGATGCATCTTCTAAGCAAGCATAATCAGGAGTAGGGTGGTTTAATGTAAATGGCAGATTGCCTCTAAATATAAATTGATCTATTGCAGCTAAAATAGGCCCAACAAAATTACCAAACTTATGCAATAAGGGACCAAAGTTCCTTGCTTTATATAATTCTTTTTGAAGCCAAGAATTTCGTATGTTGTCTTCATAAATAACAAGATCGGAACCAAAATTATTATTTTCTAAAGCATCAAAAACAGTTTCTGCTGCAATCATTCCTGATTTCATTGCTGTATGCGTTCCCTTTATCTTGGGAAAATTGAGTGTGCCAGCATTATCCCCAACAATAAGTCCTCCATTGAAAGACATTTTAGGTCTAGACTGATAACCTCCTTTTATTAGTGCTCTTGCTCCATAAGCTACTCTAGTACCATCTTTAAGAAGTTTAGATATCCCTGAATGATGTTTCCATTGTTGAAATTCATCATATGGACTTAAATAAGGGTTTTTATAATCCAATGGAACAACATAACCCATATAAAGTTGATTATTTTTTCCATGGTAGCAATAAGAACCCGATACTGTTCCATTTGCTGGCCAACCAGCAGTGTGCATAACTGTTCCTTCTTTATGTAAATCAGGCTTGATATCCCATATTTCTTTAAAACCTATTCCATAATGCTGGGGATCCTTACCATCATCTAAATTAAATTTTTTAATTATTTGTTTGCCAAGATGTCCTCTACAACCCTCAGATAGAATTGTATATTTCCCTCTAAGTTCCATACTTGGTTGATATGATGGTTTTTTTTCACCATCCTTACCGACACCCATTTCACCTGTAACAATTCCTTTGAGCTGATCATCTTCAATAATTACTTCAGATGCAGTAAATCCCGGAAATATTTCAACGCCAAGAGATTCAGCTTCTTTTGCTAACCATCTACAAAAATTAGCAAGACTCATTATGTAATTACCATGATTATTGAAATTAGGCATTAATATTCCTGGCAGAGGTACAGGTATAGATATATTTTCATTTATCAGATATTTAACAACATCTTTTTTAACTGGTGTTTCAAGGGGTGCTTCTTTTTCCTCCCAATTTGGAATAAGTTCATTAAGAGCAGTTGGCTCAAATACATTGCCAGACAGAATATGAGCACCGACCTCAGAACCCTTCTCAATAACACATATTGAGTGATTTGTATTATTTTTTTTGTTTAACTGAGCAAATTTGATGGCTGTAGAAAGTCCAGCAGGCCCAGCACCCACAACAAGGACATCATATTCCATTACATCACGTTCCATAAATACTTCCTAAGCTCTTTAGAAATTGTGTAAAAAGCTTTACAATTATAGCCGCAAAACCCTTTAAACTTAACATATTATGAAAATACTAGTACCTGTAAAAAGAGTAGTCGACTATAACGTAAAGGTAAGGCCATTATCTGATAATTCAAATGTTGATCTCAACAATGTAAAGATGTCAGTAAATCCATTTTGTGAGATTGCGGTAGAAGAAGCCGTCAGATTGAAAGAGTCTGGACAAGCTACAGAAGTAGTAGTTGTTACAGTTGGAGGTGATGAATCTCAAGAACAGCTCAGAGCATGTCTTGCTCTTGGTGCCGATAGAGCTATTTTAGCTCAATCTGAAGGTCTTCTTGAGCCACTAGCAATTGCAAAAGTTCTTACAAAAATAGTTGAATCTGAAAATCCTAACCTTATAATTTTAGGTAAGCAAGCAATCGATGGAGATAACAATCAAACCGGTCAAATGTTAGCTGCAATGCTTGATATGCCTCAAGCAACCTTTGCATCTGAACTCAAAATTGAAGGAGATAATGCAGTCGTTACAAGAGAGATTGATGGTGGTTTACAAACAATAAGTGTTAATCTTCCTGCTATTGTTACTACAGATTTAAGATTAAACGAACCAAGATATGCATCTTTACCAAACATTATGCAAGCCAAGAAAAAAGATCTTTCTATACAGAATGTTTCTGATCTAGGTATAGATGTATCAGATAGGACTTCTATTTTGTCTGTTGAATTACCGCCAACTCGTGAAGCAGGTGTGATGGTTGATTCAATTGAAGAATTAGTTGAAAAGTTAAAAAATGAAGCAAAGGTAATAACATGAGCATATTAGTAGTAGCAGAACATGATAACAATGAAATTAAAGGTTCAACTCTTAATACGGTAACAGCCGCATCAGAAATTGGTGGTGATGTATCAGTATTAGTTGCTGGATCTGAATCGTCGTCAGTAGCAGAGCAAGCATCAAAGATTGCTGGAATTAGTTCAGTTATTCATGTTGATGATCCAATTTACAAAAATTTCTTAGCTGAAGACTTAGGTAACTTAGTTGCTTCTATTGCAGAGGGATTTAATTATATACTCGCTCCTGCTACGACCTTTGGTAAGAATTTTTTACCCAGAGTAGCCGCTAAATTAGATGTACAACAGATTTCCGATATTATTTCTGTTGAGGGTGCTGATACTTTTAAAAGACCAATTTATGCAGGAAGCTGTATTGCAACTGTTAAATCAAATGATTCTGTAAAAGTAATTACTGTGAGAACAACAGCCTTTGATTCATCACCTATGACAGATTCGTCAGTAACTGTTAATTCTGGTGATGTTGTTGATTCTCTGAATAATTCAAGTTTCGTAAATGATGAAATTGCAGAGAGTGATAGACCTGAACTTACAGCAGCAGATGTAATAGTTTCAGGTGGAAGAGCTTTAGGCTCATCTGAAAACTTCAAAATCATTGAGGCATTAGCTGATAAGTTAGGTGCTGCAGTTGGAGCTTCTAGAGCAGCCGTAGATGCTGGGTATGTTCCAAATGATTATCAAGTTGGACAAACAGGTAAAATAGTTGCACCTACTCTTTATATAGCTATTGGTATATCTGGAGCTATTCAACATTTAGCAGGTATGAAAGACTCAAAGGTAATAGTTGCTATAAATAAAGATGAAGATGCACCTATCTTTCAGGTTGCAGACTATGGTCTTGTTGGCGACTTATTTGAAGCTGTTCCTGAACTTACAGATTCTGTATAAATAAATGGAATTCCTCTTTCAGGGGCTATCTCAAGAAAGTTTATGGTTAGTTGTAGTCTTTTACGACTTACTCTTAGTTGTAATTCTGTATAAATTTTCTGGAAAATATGGGTTATACACTGCTGTAATTCTTGGGATTATTTTAGGAAACCTTCAGGGTGGCAAGGTTTCTGAATTTGTAATATTTGATACGACCTTCACTGTGAGCATGGGTGCAATTCTTTATTCAGGTATTTATTTTTCGACAGATCTTCTTAACGAAAAATATGGTAAAACTGAAGCAAATAGGGCGGTAAATCTTGGTTTTTTTGCAAATGTCGCAGTTCTTTTAACTCTTCTTCTAAGTTTATTATTTAAACCTTCCGATTTAACTGGATCTGCGCTTGAAGTGCATAATGCGTTATCAGTTATCGCATCATATTCTCCTGCTTTTATCATAGGCTCTTTAACAGCCTACTTTATAAGCCAAAAGTTTGATGTTTGGTTTTTTAATTATCTTAAAACTCTTACTCAAGGGAAGTATCTTTGGTTGCGTAATAATCTATCAACTATTACCTCACAGTTAATTGATACATTTATTTATACATTTACTTGGGTTATAGCAACCGACCTGAGTATTTATGATGCTTTTTATATAGCTTTATCTAAATACATTTTCAAAATATTTATTGCATTGATAGATACAATATTTATCTATGGTGTTAGGAACCTTAAGCCCCTAGTTAAAAATGACGAATAGGTCCATTACCTGAACCAAAATCAGGCGCATTTTTAATACCATTTTGAACATACTCAATAGATATTTTTATTGATTGTTTTATGTCAATACCATGACCTAAATTTGTAGCTATTGCTGATGCTAATGAACATCCTGTTCCGTGAGTACTTGTACTTATAATTTTATTTGATTTAAATATGTGCTCATTACCGTCAGAGGTTACTAAAACATCATTTATATTATCTGAATTTCCATGACCTCCTTTAATCAATACATTTTTGCAGCCAAGTTTTGATAGTTTGATTGCAGCCTCTATTTGATTTTCAAGATTATTAATCTTCATTTCGCTTAAAATCTCAGCCTCAAAAATATTTGGTGTTATTAAAAAAGACTTATTAATAAGTTCATCTTTTAACAAATTTATTATTTCATCGCTAACAAGAACATCTCCTGATGTAGCTACCATAACTGGATCTAGTACAATCTTATAATCAGAAATATTAATGCTAATATGATTAATAATTTCTTCATCAGCTAACATTCCTATTTTTACAATATCAGGTGCTAGATCATTAGTTACAGAATTTATTTGCTCTATAACTATCTCTTTTGGAAGAGGAAAAATAGACTGAACTCCTATAGTGTTTTGTGCAGTAATAGCAGTTACTGCAGTCATTGCATAGCCTTTGAAATAAGTTATGGCTTTAATATCAGCCTGGATTCCAGCTCCACCACCAGAATCAGAACCAGCAATTATTAATACCTTAGGTATAAATGACATTTATTGATTATAAAAAAAACGCCTATCATATGATAGGCGCTTTAAAGAATTTATTAATTATTTAGATGTATCGAACCAAAGCTGAACTGTTGCAATTAAAAAACCACATATATAAAAAATGTATCCAGCAGTTTTTCTGAGAACATTGGATTCTGAATTCATATCTATATAGAGTTGAGATCCAGGCGAAAGATCTATATCACCATTTGCAACATCTAATCCTGCTAATGCGTTAGCATGACCGACCCAAACTGCATCTATTGTTGCAACAAGAGCTAAACCTCCAAGTGCAACACTTGCAGCAAATGCAGTTAGTATTATTTTTCCAACCAGATTAACACCTTTTTCCATGGCAACACTTGAAAACCTTGCTGCTACCCAAACGGCAATAATCATTGCAATACCTACAGATGCGTTTGCACCTCTTCCGGTTTGATATGTCTCCCATAAGCCAACTTCAAACCATGCACTTTGCATTACTAATTCTTCCATGTTTTCCTCCTTGAATGTGGAATTAGTCTTAATTTTACACATTTTAAATTTAAATTAATATTTTTGTGAAATTCAAGTAACATAGAAATATGAACTCTGATTTAATCATACTTGTCGTTCAAGTAATTGCGGCACTTGGTGTAGTTGTATCTGTTGTTTATTTAGGAATACAAATTCATCAACAAAATGAAATCACTAAAGCACAATTTGGCCATTCTTTAACACAAAGGCAGTACGAAAGATATTTTCATACAGCAAAGGATGGAAACTATGCAGAATTTCTTGCTAAGGATTGGTCATCAGATACGCTTAGTGATGGTGATAGATGGAGAGCTGCAATGTTTATAGTTATGTGTTTAGTTGATGTTTTTGATGTTTATGAAAAAGTTAAGAAAGGTTTTGTTGATAAAAAACATTTAGATATACGAATGAATGCACTTAAATTTGGAACTATGAAAACAGATGCGGCAAGAAATACATGGGATTTTTGGAAATTGACAAGAGATGATGAGTTTATAAACTGGTTTGAGAATGAGATATACGGTGAGGAAACACTTGATAAAGAATCACTTAAAGAAACAGCTGGTGATGCTTTTAATAAAAGCCTTAGATAAAATTATTTTACAAACCACATAAAAAGCTGCGGCGTCTTATCCATATATTCTTTATATTCAGATCTTCTCTTGAGACTCCTGTTATCCATCATAGGGCATGAAATAAATACGAATAAAGCTAACATAACTATTGGGCAAGCTAATAACCATATAGTGGTTAATCCTGAAGCAAGTGCAAAGATATATATTCCAAACCAAAAACTTACTTCACCTAAATAGTTAGGATGTCTTGAATATTTCCAAAGTCCATATTTCATTGTTTTACCTAAATTACTCTCATCTTTTCTAAATTTTCTCATTTGGTCATCTGAAATATATTGAATAACAACCGCAATGATGATTATTATAAAACCTACATATACAAGTTCATTCAGACTTTCAGAATTAAGAGCCACATAAATAGGGTAAAGACTTACATTTACAATTAGAGTCGGAATAAGATGTATTCCAAAAAGATCATTGATAAAAGCCATGTATTTATTATTGTTTTTTAAATCTATATATCTAAAGTCTTCATGATCAAGATTATTCCAATTGAGATACCAGTTGTAAGTGAGTCTCAACGCCCAAAATAAAAAAGCTGCTAAAACTAAATTGAGTTCTAAGGTTGGTAAAGATGATTGTTTAGCAATATAGAAGACTATGGGTATTGGTGCTACATGCCAAAAGGGATCATAAATACTTGAATTTTTATGTATGTTAGAAAATAAAAAAATTATTAATGTAGCAGACACATGCCAAATTAATATATATAACCAACCATCAAAATTAAAATTTTTAGTGACTAAATATGCTAGGTAGAAAGAAATTACATAATAGAAAAATACTAACGCAAGACTACCATTTTTGGATTTAATGAGATTCTGCAAAACTTTCTAAGGATGATCTAAGTTCTTTGTCATTTAAATGAAATAATGAGATTTCATCTTTCCAATTAAGATCTTTAAATTTCTGAATACCCATTTCATACCAACTATCTTTCATATATTCAATATTTTGTTTAGTTTTTATGTACATATAAATAAACCAATCTTGAAAATCATGTTCTTCTATCTGGTTAAATATTTCATCACATTTCTGATAATCCCCATTTAGATAATATGCTAAAAATAATTTTTTTAATGGTCTATCTGAATTACTATCCATTGCTGGTATTGGTTCTAATTTATACATCTTTTCAAATACTTTGATACCACTTTCAACTTCACCATTCCTGATAAGAGCATCTCCATATATTGATAATACAAAAGGATGATTCGGATTCGCATTGTATGCTTTTGTTGCATAGATTTTGCTTTGTTGAAAATTTTGAAGCGTCAAATTTGCTTCTCCTAAAATCCTATTTGTATTCCAATCATTTTCATTAAGCTCATTAGCTTTGCTTAGAGAGCCTAAAAATTCTTCCATATTTTCATCATTTCGTTCTCTAAAACCTAATGTCATTGCTTGACCAAGTGTACAGGCTTTCCAAGAATAGGGGAGTGCATTAGTATTGTCAGCTTCGATCGCTGCATCTAGCATTTTAATAGCTTCAGCATTTGCCTCTTTATCAAATTTCTGATTTAGAGCTCTACCTTTGAGTGTATATTCGTAAGATGTCATATTTTCTGTAGGTTTCCTATGTGCTCTCTTTAGACTAGTTATTTCAATTTCTCCAACAATGCATCTAATAATTTTTGTAACTATCTCGTCTTGAATTTCAAAAATATCTGTATTAATTCGATCATACTTGTTACTCCAAATAACTCTATCGTCATTCATGTCGCTTAATTCAACTGATATACGCAGCCTATCATTTGAAGACCTAATAGATCCTGAAACAATGAAATCAAAACCCCATTCATCCTTAAATGATTGAGATGTATAGTCTTTGCCCTTAAATCCAAAACAGGTTTTTCTTGTAGCTACAGATATCTCTTTAACCATAGATAGTTCAGTTATTAAATCCTCAACAATACCATCGACAAGAAACTCTCCATCATTATCATTATTTAAGTTTTCAAAAGGTATTAACCCTATTTTTGGCCTGTAATCATCAATTTTGGAATTGTTTTCATCAAAGTTCTTTAAGGTTTCCTTATCAATAGATTTTCTCTTAGTTAAATATGAAATTATTAGAACAACAGGGAATAATATCAAGACACAAATAAATAGTATTTGCATAAAGGATTCGGTAGATATACCAAGCATTGATTGAGTAGATAAGTTATCTGTGACAATACTTGCGACTTGAATAAGACCAAAAGATGCAACAGCATATCCAGCAGATGTTTTAACAAGAATACTTCCGATATTTTTGAGCTTTATTCTGATAAAGTGGAATGCAATCTTTAGCTTTTTCATCTTAATATAATAATAAAAAATTAAACCAATAGAAAATATTTAGGATTTAACTCATCCGCTTTTCTATCGGAAGTAGTGCTTTTAATATCATTTTTAGTTTCGACAGGCTTATAATTATATTAATGAAGTATCCCACTATAACCGAACTCGTCTTACGTGATGGTCAACAATCATTGATTGCCACAAGAATGCGTCTGTCTGATATGACACCAATTCTCTCAAAGCTTGATAATATTGGATTTTCTTCCTTGGAAGTGTGGGGTGGAGCAACATATGACTGTTGTCTTCGATTCTTGAATGAAGATCCTTGGAAAAGATTAAGTGTTATTAAATCTAATGTTAAAAAGACTAAGCTTCAAATGCTTTTAAGAGGAAAAAATCTTGTTGGATATAAGAAATATGATGATTCTGTAATTGATTTATTTATTAAGGAATCATCTAAAAACGGTATAGATATTTTTAGAATATTTGATGCCCTCAATGACATTAACAACATTCTTTATTCTATAGAATGTGTCAACAAGTATGGATCTAATTCACAAGGCACAATATCTTACACAACGAGTCCTATTCATAATGATAAATATTGGTTGAAATTAGCTAAAGATATTGAGGACGCAGGTGCCAAATCTCTTGGTATAAAAGATATGGCGGGTTTATTAAAACCAAAAACTGCATATAGCCTTGTCAAAAAACTTAAAAAGAATCTAAATATTCCAATTCATCTACATACACACGCAACAACCGGTCTAGCAGATGCAACTAATTTTAAGGCTTTTGAAGCAGGAGTAGATAACATTGATACATCTATATCATCTTTTTCTAATTTATATGGCCATACTGCAACAGAAAGCCTTATATCAATGATTTATGACAATGATGATAATCCATTTAACATGACTGAGCTGGCTGAAATATCTGATTATTTTCAAAATATTCGAAATAAATATAGTCAATATGAAGGTTCTATGAAAGGTGTTGATATACAAATGCTTACTAACCAGGTTCCTGGTGGTATGTTAAGTATTTTACAGAAACAGCTATTTGATCTTAATAAATTAGATAAATTAGATGACTTAATTAAAGAGATTCCTAAAATAT
>Ga0208390_1000627_pt1 | contig 12771 bp, 9 predicted proteins | sample Knorr_S7_td_Surf_FD_185594 | JGI IMG/M metagenome (GOLD analysis project Ga0208390, IMG submission 185594) | Marine microbial communities from Southern Atlantic Ocean transect - Knorr_S7_td_SurfaceA_ad_6m_LV_A (SPAdes) (version 2) | ecosystem: Environmental > Aquatic > Marine > Oceanic | place...
AATTATATTAATTTCATCACCACCATATGGGCCATGTTCAGTGCTTATAATTGTATTTGTGACTACGTCTAAAGCTAATCCTTGTGGATTTCTATGCCCTTTCGAGATTATTGAATATTTTTTTGTATCAATATTAACTTTTATGATTTTACCAAAGTAAGAATCATCATCTTGAACTGCTTCATAATTTCCAAAATCTCCAACTGTTAAAACTAAAAATGTGTCACTTAATGAAATAATCCTGCCACCAGCATGGTGCATATTATCATCGTAGATTGACGTTCTTGTAGTACATTCATCCACTGAAAAAAAATCATTAAATATAAGTTCTTTGTAATCTACTTTCGCCTTGAGTATTGAAATATTAAAGCAATCTTCTTCCAGTTGCTTGGTGTAAGATACATAAACATTATCATCATTGATGTAAACATCTTTTATTCCTAAAAAAGATTGGGTATAAAACTCAGCATAATCAATAAAACTCTCGATATTGGTTGGTATTGAAGTAATACTCAATTTATTTGTTTCTAATTGATTAATATTGAAATATCCAACTACTCCATCTGCGGAAACAATCAATACATTTTCATCAATAGTTTCAAGGTATGCTGAAGCCTTGCTAAAAAGTGATTTTCCATTACTAAGAAAATCTATTTTAAATTTTTTTACATTTACAAGTTCTTCAATATTTTCCTCGGATTGAAGGGGCGCAGATATATCGCTTACAGACGAGTTCCTTAAAATTTGGGAAATATTTGTATATAAAGTGATATTTTCTTGCGCAGTAAGAAGTTTTTCCTTTTCTAAAACTTCTATTTTGCTCTCTAAAGCCGACTTTGCAAAAAGAGTTTCTTTCAAAAAGTCCTTTACACTCTCTGGAATGAGTCTAGAAATTTGATAAGTAAGACCTGATTCTTCTTTATTTCTAATTTCCTTATCAGCCAGAAAGAATAACACTCCTAGAGAAATTAAAATTAAAAGTGATATCAACAGAATTTTAAATTTTTGCATATTCTTCCAATCGCCCATATTTTAACAATAAAATTTCAAAAAGAGAGAAAAAGGGATTAAAATACACGATTCATGAATAAGATAGGCATTATAGGAAAAGGGTTTGTGGGGACAGCTGTAGCTCAGGGTTTCTCTCCACACTCTGGGTATGAGTCTGAGGTAAAAATCTTTGATAAGGACCCTACTCGTACAATTAACACTCTTGATGAAGTTGTAAATGATTCAAAATTTGTATTCATTTCAGTCCCAACCCCAAGTAATGAAGATGGTTCAATAAACCTTGATATGGTTCTTGATTGTATTTCTAGTATTGATAATCAGATTAATGAAAATTCAGCAAAAAATACAATATTTCTTTTGAGATCAACAATTGTTCCAGGAACATCAAGAATGATTCAAGATAAATTCCCAAAACTGAGATTTGTATTTAATCCTGAATTTTTGACTGAAAGAAGCGCATCATTTGATTTTATAACTCAAAGCAGATATGTCTTAGGAGGCTCTGCAGACGATACAAAAGAAGTAGCTGAACTCTACCGAGACAGGTTTGGACAATCTGTCTCTGTTATAGAAACAAACTACGAGACTGCTGAGTTAATCAAATATGTATGCAATACTTTTTTTGCTACAAAAGTGTCCTTTTTAAACGAAATGAAAAAACTTTCAGATGAAGTTGATGCTGATTGGGATACAGTAGTTGAAGGTTTTGTTAGAGATGGAAGAGTAGGTCATTCTCATACAAATGTTCCGGGACATGATGGAAAATATGGCTTTGGTGGCAGTTGTTTTCCTAAAGATATTCAGGCATTGATACATTTTGGCGATATGAAGAATATAGACTTAAATGTTCTCAAAGGTGCATGGAAAACTAATTTAGAAGTTAGACCAGAAAGAGATTGGGAAAAACTTTTAGGTAGGGCAGTAGTAAAAGATTCTGAATAATTTGTCTATATCTTTTTTAGCCCAGGTGGTGAAATTGGTAGACACAAGGGACTTAAAATCCCTCGGAGGCGACTCCGTGCCGGTTCAAGTCCGGCCCTGGGCACCATTTAAAGACTTATGAAAATTTTAGTGGTTCTACCAAACTTTGAAGGCGGAGGAGCAGAGCGAATTCATGTGAATCTTGCAAATGAGTGGGCTAAATCTGGGCATGAAGTTATTTTTTGCGCTCTTGAAAAAAAAGGTCCTTTAATTGATTTAATAGACCAAAAAATTAAAGTTATAGATCTTGATTGCAAGAGAATCCTTTTTTCCCTTAACCCTTTAATAAAAACTATTAGAGCAATAAAACCACAAAAAATAGTCGCAGCAATGTGGCCGGTAACAACAGTTACAATTTTAGCGAAGTTACTTTCATTCTCACAGTCGAAGATTTTTCTTGTAGAGCATTGTGCATATGAGAAGATTTTTGCCAAATTATTAGGTCATTCTTTATTTTCTATAGGGCTTTCTAAAACACTTTCATATATTTTTGCTAATAAACTGATTTCAGTCTCCAAAGGAGTGGAAAATTCCATAAAAAAAATTACCATCCTTCCGAATAACAAATTTAAAGTCATTTACAACGGCATTCCAATGCCTAAAAACCTAAAAAATAATAAGAAAACTCTTTTTAATACCAATAAAAAGGTAATACTTGCAGCTGGAACTTTAAAACAAAGAAAAGACTTTATAACTATCATTAAAGCTTTACACATACTTAAGTTGAAAGACTATAAAGACCTCAAATTATATATTTTGGGAGACGGACCAATGAAAGAAGAAATTAATAATGTGATTAAAAAGCTCCGTATGGAAAATGATGTTGAACTATTAGGTTTCAAAAAAGATGTTTACCCATACATGGCGTCATCAGACTTATTCGTCCATTCATCGGAGGTTGAGGGATTTGCACTTGTTATAGCAGAAGCATTATCTTGTGGTACAAATGTTGTATCTACAGACACCCCACATGGCCCAAAAGAAATCTTAAATAATGGAGAATTTGGTAATCTTATTCCAATGGCTGATGAGGAACAAATGGCAAATGCAGTCGTTGAAAAAATTATGAACCCTATTGATAAAGAGGTGTTAATGAGGAGAGCAAACGAATTCTCCATTGAAAAGTGTGCAAAATTATATTTGGAAGAATTTAAATAATTACTTACTATAATCAGTTATGGAAATGGATAACTTTCTGAGCAATACCCAGATTGGGAAAATATTAACTAATTTATTGAATCTTATTAAGGAAAATTACAAATTTGTTTTATATTCAACAGCTGGATTTTTATTTATTTCTCTTATTTATTCCTTTTCTCTTTCACCAAAATACCAAATCATTGCTGACGTAAAACTTAAAGATGAAAGTGGAAACGCCTCTTTACCAAGCAGTAGTTCAGTTCTTAGTCTTATAACTGGTGGGGGAGCAGGTAATAATTTCTGGGATTTTTATAATATTGTCTTTTCAACTGAAGTTGCAGAGAAATTATGGGAAAAAGGATACGACCAGAAAATTTTTGCTTCAAGCTTCGATACAAAATCTGAGACATTCAAAAGAAATCCAAAATTGTGGGATGTAATAAAATCATGGATCATTGGTTATGATTTAAACAATGAGATTAATTTTGTAGATTTAAGAAACCATATTAAATCAGAAGTAGATTTAGAGGATCTAACGGAGGAGCAAAATTTATTACGATTCACAATTTCCACGGGAAATCCTGACTTATATGAGACCTTGTTAACAGATTTAATAAGAGTAACTGATGACAGCATCAAACAGAGAGAACGAAGTAAAAATACAAACAAAATTGTTTTTTTATCAGATAAAATAGCAAGTGTTTCAGATGTTGAAATTAAGAATGCAATGATAGGCCTTCTTAAAGAACAACTACTTAATGAGAGTCTTGTGGAGCAAGATAACTTTTACTCTATAGAAGTACTTGAACAGCCAAGAAGATCGAAAAATCCAGACTTCATTAATTTGCAATTCATTTATTTAGGCTTTACTTTTATTGGTTTTATGCTTTCAGTTCTAGTTCTGTATATTAGAAAGAGAATTCTAGTCTCTTAAATGTTCAATACAGGAAATTCAGAATTTATAAACGAATTTTCAAGCCTTTTTTTTATTTCGGAAATAGCAAATTATCTTTGTGTTGTGGGAATTTTAATTATTCTTACAAGGTTTAAATTAGTTGAAGAGAAATACTTCATTTTTTGGTGTTTGTATTTTCTAACACCTTTCTTTGGCAATTATGTCTTATTTGATCCACTATATATGCCAGATCAGTACATTTACACGAATACTGTAAATGAAATTAGAGCTGACGGACTTCCGGAGATCGGTTTAAGTAATTATGATGCTGTTAGAAATTCAGTAACAAATCTATCATCAATATTTTTTTCATTTATTCCATTATTTTCAAATCTGACTATTACGTCTGTAGCTTTTGCGAATCAGATATACACGCTTTTAATTTATATATACTTAAGAAATAAGATTAAATCATGGGAAATTTTGGCATTACTTCTTTTGCCAAGTTTTATCCTTTATAGCTCAGTTTCTTTAAGAGAGGTCCTTATAATATTTTTTACAGTAATTTCTCTTATATCACTTATTGAAAAGAAATATTTAGTTTCACTATTATGTATTTTTTTAATTTTTATTTTCAAAATTCAAAATAGTATCGCACTTCTAATAATGTTTTTCGGCGTTTTAGTTTTTCGAATAGATAAATCAATCACAGGTTTACTTGTTTTAATTTCTTTAATACTTTTAGGAAGCTTTATCTTTTTTGATGAATACATACCATTTTTAAATCTTTACAGAAATGCATTTGCTTTAGAGGCTGGAATAGATCGATTTATAGTCAATAGGGGCATTGTGGCAACAGAATATCTTGATTTTGTGTGGACAACCGCCAAAGCACTTGTTGGTTCACTAGTAAGGCCATTTCCATGGCAAACAGGAGGCTTAGGCGTAATAATATTTTTTGAAAATATTTTTATTCTTTTTATAGTTTATAAATTATTTCAAGATATCTTTAAAGGAGACAAAAACAAGGTATTGACCGGGATTTTTCTCCTTTTAGGCCTTTTGGTAACTCTGAGCTTTTATGCCTATACAATTTCCAATCTTGGAACATTAAGTAGATATAGATTCACAACAATCTATCCATTTCTTTTTGCCTTTCTTTATATTCAAAATCAACAATTTAGCCAAGAGAATGAAAAGTCAAAATAAAATTATATTTGTTATAAATAATTATGAATTTTATTTAACTCATAGATTTAATCTTTTAAAACATCTAGCAAAAGAAAATGATATTCATCTGATAACAAATACAGCTGGATTCAAAATTGATTCAAAAAATATTTACCACTTAGATATAGGCAGAAAAAGTATGAATATTTTTAAGAATCTGAAGACTTCTTTAGAGCTCAGTTCATTAGTAAAGAAAATTGATCCAACACACATTTTTTTTATTTCGTTTAAGCCAATTGCTTTGGGAGTTATTCCCTCTTTGTTTAGCAAGGCAAAAAAATATTTAATTTTTTCAGGCTTGGGATACTCTTTTATCAATAATTCTTTTAAAGCAAGGATTGCGAGGATTGCAATAAATATCGCTCTAAGAATTTTTTCCATTCTTGGTTCAAAGTTTATTTTTCAAAATCCTGACGATAAAAAATTGATTAATAAATCAGGTTTTATTCAAGAAAAAAATATTGAGATTATCTATGGAAATGGAATAGATGAAAACGATTTTAGGATGCGAAAAGTTGATAACTTTAGAGATAAATTGAAGTTTATTTTCGTAGGTAGACTTCTAAAAGATAAGGGTATAAATGAATTATGTACTGCAATTCAATCAGTTGGAAACAAAGCAGAATTTACTATCATTTCACCTGATGATAAAGAAAATATAGCTTCTATCGAAGGAACTACCTTTGAAAATTTAAAAAATATGGATTCTGTAGAGCTAATAAATAAATTAAGTCATGAGGAAATTAAAAATATTTACTCAAAATCAGATGTTTTTATTTTACCCTCATATAGAGAAGGGCTACCTAGATCAGCTTTAGAGGCAATGTGTGCAGGGCTCCCTTTGATCTTATCGGATGTGCCTGGTTGCAGGGAATGTTTAATTAATGGATTAAATGGTTTTTTAATAAAATCAAAGTCTAGTGAATCTATCGAAAAAGCAATAAATAAATTCATTGAAAAACCTGAAATTATAAAAAAAATGGGAGAGGAGTCAGTTAATTTAATAAGAAAAAAATTTAGTGACCAAAAAATTTTCAAAAATTATGAGGGAATTTTGTAATGTGTGGAATTTATTTCTCTTATTCAGATAGAAGATTTCCTCAATCTGAGCAAGAAGTAAATCTTGCAATGCAAAAAATAAAACACAGAGGACCAGATGCTTCTGGAGTTAGTGTTTTCCCTCTTGAAGATGCATTTGTTGCTTTAGGACATAGAAGACTTTCAATTTTAGATTTAAATGAGAGATCTAATCAACCATTTCATTCAGAAAGATATGCATTAACTTATAATGGCGAGATCTATAATCATCTGGAGCTCAGGGAAAATTTTTTAAAAGATTTTAGTTTTAAAACTACTTCTGATACTGAAACTCTTATCTGCATGATTGATAAATTTGGGTTAGATGAAACACTTAAAAATCTTAACGGCATGTTTAGTTTTTCAATTTACGACAAATTGAATAATGAAATTCATTTAGCTAGAGATAGAGCTGGTGAAAAGCCCCTTTATATATGCTGTTTTGAAGGAGTATTTGCTGCCTCTTCAGATCTTATTACCTTTGAGGATATTAGTTCATCTCAAAAAATTATTTGTGAAAAAGCACTAATGGAGTTTTTAAATTTTGGCTATGTACCCGCACCTAAAACAATATTTAAAAATATTTTCAAAGTACCTCCTGCAACTTCAATCAGCATAAAACTGGATCAATTAAAATTAAAGAATTTTGATACTTTTAGTGATTTTTCTGAACAAGATTCAGTTTCTCTAAAAGAGTTTTGGACTTTACATGAAACAAAAACATTAGATGTAGGTATTAAATATGCAGATGTTAAACAAACCTTAAATCAAAAGCTTACTAATGCAATAAAAATGCAACAATTGTCTGATGTGCCATTAGGATGTTTTCTATCTGGAGGCATAGATTCAACCTTAATTGCATCATTAATGTCAAAAGCTAACAAAGATACAAAAACATTTACTATAGGCTTCGAATTTAGTGAATATGACGAGTCTATTCATGCTGAAAAGATTGCTAAATATCTTAAAACTGATCACAAAACAGTAATTTGCTCTACAAAAGAGACGCAAGAAATAATTAAATCATTAAGTAAAGCTTATACTGAGCCTTTTGCCGATAGCTCACAAATTCCAACAATGATGATTTCAAAAATTGCTAGTCAGGATGTAAAAGTTGTACTTACAGGAGATTGTGGAGATGAACTTTTTGGCGGTTATAACAGATATATAATTGCTAGTAGGTATTTAAAAATCTTTTACTTGCTTCCTCATGCAATTAGAAAAGTATTATTAGGTATATTGAGTAGTGGCGGTAAACAACTTTTTGAACTTGTTTTCTCAACGATTCTAAAAGGCTTCTTCTCGGGTAATCTTTCACAAAGAGCTGATAAAGCATTTGAAAAAATAAAACATATTGATTCTCAATATAACTATTACAGCTCAATGGTAAGAGAATGGAAAAGTGATGACGAAATTTTAGTTAATAATCAACCTGATTGTCATTATGAAGACATTTTCAACGAATTTGGTACTAAAGGTTTCATTGAGAAAATGATGTGTACCGATTTTAAAACATATATGGTTGACGATATTTTATGCAAAGTTGATAGAGCAGCAATGTTTCACAGTTTAGAAACAAGAGTTCCTTTTTTAGATAAAGATGTAATTGAATATGCGTATTCAATTCCAGAAAAATTCAAAATAAAAGGTAGTAATTCTAAAATTATTTTAAAAGACCTAATTTCTAATTATCTTCCAAGAGAATTAATAGAAAGGCCTAAACAAGGATTTGGAGTGCCAATCTCAAAATGGATGCAAACAGATTTAAATAAATGGACGAAAGAAATGTTATCAAAAGACATAAATGATACCCATGGTTTTTTTAATCAACAGGTTGTAGAAAAATTTCTAAGTGAGCACTTAGATGGTAAGAAAAATCATGAACACAAGTTGTGGAGCTTAATTCAATTTAATTCTTGGTATGTTGAAAGATACAAATAAAAAAATACTTTATTTATCCTATGACGGTGTTTTAGAGCCTTTAGGGTCATCACAAGTCCTCAATTATGTTTTAGGACTTGCAAAAAGCCATAACTTTATTCTTTATTCATTCGAAAAACTACATGATCTTAAAGACACTAAAAGAGTATCAGCAGTTTCAAAAATAATAAAAAAATCAGGAATTAAATGGATAAAAAGTATTTACCATAAAAGTCCAACTACATTAGCAACTCTTTATGACTTATTTATTTTGTTAAGCAATCTAATTCTGATTCTATCTTTTAATAAAATTGGCATTATTCATTTAAGAGGTTACTTATTGGGGATTCCATTATTAATTTTAAAAAAAATCTTTAAATTTAAATTAATTTTCGATATGAGAGGCTTCTGGGCTGACGAAAAAGCTGATAGAGCAGGATGGAATAGATCTGGATACAAGTATATTTTCTTTAAAACCATTGAAAAAGAACTTTTGAAAAGTGCAGATAAAATAATAACCTTAACAGATCATTCACGAGAATTTTTAGTAAAAGAGCATAAGGTAAGTCAAAAAGTCATCACAACAATCAGAACATGTGCTGATGAAAGTGTATTTAAAAAAATAAAAAAAGATGAGGATCAAACTATAAGATTCGGGTATTTGGGAACTCTCGATACAGCATACAATTTTCAAAAAGTTTTAAATTTTTTCAATTTGTTTTCTCGAAAACATAAAAATGCTTACCTAGACATATATTCTTCAACCCCTGAATCTAAGATAATGAATATTGCTAGAGAAGTTGGATTCATAGATCTTGAAAAGCTTTCAATTAAATTTATAAGAGATAAGAAAGAGCTAGTTAGTCAAATTAATAACTTTAATGCATGTATATTTTATTTGAATGAAAACTTTTCAGTTAAAGCCTCTATGCCTACAAAAATAGGCGAGGTTCTTATGTGCGGAGTCCCAATTATATGCAATGGGTTTAACAATGATATTGAATACTTAGCTAATCAAGGATGTGGAATTATTACAAATTTTGCTAAGGATGACATAGATAAAGTTTTCGAATTTGTAAATCCAAATAATAATAAAGAGAAATTGAATTTAAAGTGTATTGAAATTGGCAAAAAAGAATTTTCATTAAAGTCAGGATTAAAGTTATATACTTCAATTTATGAGGAGCTTTCAAAATGAAAAAACCTTTCGTTAGCGTTGTTGTAGCAAGTTATAACAGAAAGTACATAATCAATGAAAGTATTCAATCTATTCTTTCGCAAAATTATCCAGAGAATTCATTTGAGGTAATTGTTGTAGACAATAACTCTAATGATGGAACAGTATCTGAAATTAAAAAAATATTTTCTAGGGAAATAGATAATAAAAAAATAAAACTTCTAGATTTAAAATTAAATTCTGGTTCATCAGGTTCATATATTGAAGCCTTAAAGGTTATTCATGAGGATTGGAAATACATGCTAAAAATGGATGAAGATGTAGTACTTGATAAAGATTGTGTTGCTGAGCTAGTTAATGAAGCAGAAAAATCAGAAAAACATACTTTTGTAGGTGGAAAAGTATTTTATTTTCAAAATAAGAATACATTACATGCTATTGGTGCCGACTTAAAACCTTACTATGCAATAGCAAAGGGTATTGGTGTTAATGAAACTAATCACGAAAAATTCTCTGAAGCTAGAACACTTGATGCCCTAAATGGATGTATGGTGTTAATTTCCAGAAAAATAGAAAAAGAAATTGGTTGGTTTGATAAAGATTACTTTCTCTATTACGACGATCATGATCTGATGTACAGATCTATAAAAGCAAAAAATATTCATCGTTTTACTCCGAAAGCTATTGGTTATCACGATACTAAAACAGGCAGCAAAAATAAATATGCAAATAAACAATGGTTATATTACTCAACAAGAGGATCATTATTATTTCTTAAAAAGAACTTCAAATCACTATCGGTTGGGTGGTTTTTATACTTGCTTGCTCATAATTTAAAGTTTACCGCAGGCTTATTTTTTTTATTCTTTCATTCTAACTATCACAATTTTCTTATAAATCTTCGTTATTTTTTCAAAGGATATCTTCATGGCATTCAAGGAAAAAAAGGATTTTACGATATTAATCAAAATGGTTTGAATGTAGTTGTATTTTCAGGAGGAAGGGGTTCGATAAACTTATGTGATGGACTTAGAGAGTTTTCAAAAGTAAATGATATTAATTTAAATTTAACAAATATTATTAATGCTTATGATGATGGCCTCTCAACTGGTGCAATAAGAGCTTTTTTTGATTATAAAATTTTAGGACCCTCTGATTTAAGAAAAGTCCAAGAGACTCAATATGAATTTTATTATCCAGAAGGAGAGGGGCTCGATTTTTTTAAAAGCCGTACATCATGTGACTTTCTAGATTTTAAAAATGATATTTCTAAGCTTATAGATAATCAAAATTATAAATCAAAGTTTTTCCCTTATTACCAAAAAATGAATTATCAAATGCAAGAGATAATTAGTGATTCACTCTCACATTTTAAAAAAATTTCTGAAGAGCAAAATAAATCATTAAAAATCCAAGATTTTGCCTTATCTAATATTATTTATGGTTCTCTAGAGCATAAATATGGAGATATAAAGAAAGTTGAACTTATGGTGAGAGATGCTTTCAATTTGCCAAATGAGGTTTTCCTTAATTCATCAGAGGCTGGTTATCTTTTCGGTCTTACAGAGGATGGAAAGCTTCTGAAAGACGAGTCAGAAATTGTAGGTTATGAGGGAAAAACACCAATTTTTGAAATTTTTTATAAAAAATATCCATTATCAAAAGAAGAGGAGAAGCAATTTAAGTCTTTATCAGGACTTATTAAGAAAAAACAGTATCTCGAAAATGTGTCATCACCATTTCCTGACCTAAGCCAAGACACTTCTTTAGCAGTTCGTAAAGCCGACATTATAATATATGGTCCTGGTACTCAATACAGCAGTTTGTACCCAACTTATTGGACAAAAGGATTAACTGAAGAGATCTCAAAATCTTCAGCACAAAAGTTTTTTATAACAAATATTGATCATGACAATGAAACCCCAGAATTCACTGCTGCAGATCAAATTAAGCAGGCAAGGTTTTATTTAAATCAAAAAGGAAAACTTAATTTTAGGATACCTGAACTTTTTGATGTAATTATTTCAAATTCTCCATCAAAACAAGATTCTAGGTACATAAGGTTGAATATGAGCGAATTATATCAACTTGATCTTAAGGAAATCCTAGCTGAAGATTTTGAATCTATTGACTCAGGAAAACATGATAATTTAAAAATTTCATCATTAATAATGGGTGCAAATAGCTCAAAATGGAGATCAGATTCTTGAGAAAAATTATTATTCCATGTGCTGGAAAATCATCAAGAATGAAATCATCAGTACCTAAGCAACTACTTAAAATTAAAGGGAGAGCAGCTATAAATTACCTTTTAGAAGAGGTTGATAAGTATTTTGAAACAATAATTATACCGATACCTAATGACAAATCTTCAAAAGAGTTATTTAAAAAAAATATTGAGAGTCATTTTTTATCAAAGATTAATTTTATTGAAAGTCAGGCAGGTTCAGGAGATGGACAAGCAGTTTTAGACGGATTAAGTAGTTTTAAAGCAAAGGGCAATTTAATATTTGTTTGCTGGGGGGATACCTTTATTATTGATTCACCGCTAGCGTTTGAAAAGCATTTAAATATTTCTGATGATGCTGATATTTTTGTACCTGTGATATTTGATAAAAAACCATATGTGAAATATATGCTTAAAGAAAATTCTGAATTTATTGAGAATATTTATCTCTCAATTGATGAAAATAAAGAGATCAATTGGGAGGAAGGATTAGCAGACCAGAGTATATTTATTATTAAAGATTCCATAATCCAACAATTGCAAGACTATAAAAATGATTTAAATGGGAGTCCACTTAATTTCTTAAGATTTATGAATTTATTTTCAAAAAGCTTGAAGATAAAAGCATTAAAAATGCCAAAAAGAATTTCAAAATCTTACAATATCGCATCAGAATTTCTTGATATAAAGAGTTTTATCTAAATTTTGAAATTAAAGAACCTATTATGTAACCTGGAGCTTTAATAATATCCAACATTAACCCAATAGTGCCAATAAATAACCACCTAACAGGAAGAAGATAATTTAATTTAACTTTGTTGCTTACTGGTTTAAAAAGTCCCCTAACCAATATAGAGGAAACCAAAACTAAAACCACAAAAATTTTCGTGATATGTGGAATATAAAAAACGGTATCTTCTACCCAGTCAGCTACTACTGAGTTCCAATTAAATACAGAAAGAAAGATAAAAAGAAAAACTGTGTATTTAAGAGTAATAAATGGAAGTCTATTTTCTACCTGCTTAGGAAAAAATCTCGATGCAATTAAAAAACTCAAAAAAATTACCAGTAGTGATAAAAAGTATTTTTTAGTTACATCTGCAATATAGAGTG
>Ga0208390_1000629_pt1 | contig 12767 bp, 6 predicted proteins | sample Knorr_S7_td_Surf_FD_185594 | JGI IMG/M metagenome (GOLD analysis project Ga0208390, IMG submission 185594) | Marine microbial communities from Southern Atlantic Ocean transect - Knorr_S7_td_SurfaceA_ad_6m_LV_A (SPAdes) (version 2) | ecosystem: Environmental > Aquatic > Marine > Oceanic | place...
ATGGCCTCTAAACTTTACAGATCAGGAAAATTTAATTCTGAAAAACATTCAATTAATGGAAACGAAATTGCATGGGGAACAATTGGAAACGCAAGTACTAGTGAAGGTTTATTTTTTGAAGTAGTTAATGCAGCAGGAGTTCATCAAGTTCCAATGATTATTAATATATGGGATGATGAATTTGGTATATCTGTTGACAATTCATACCAAACAACAAAATCAAGTATTTCAGAAGTATTAAAGGGTTTTGAAACAGATTCAAAAAATAAAGGTTTTGAAATTATCAAGGTTAATGGCTGGGACTATCCGAAACTTATCTCTACTTATGAACATGCAAGTAATATATGCAGAAGTAAGCATATCCCAGTGATCATACATGTTAAAGAGTTAACACAACCTATTGGACATTCAACCTCGGGTTCTCATGAAAGATATAAGAACAAAGAAAGACTTGATTGGGAAAAAAAATATGATTGTAATTTAATGATGAGGAATTGGATTATTGAGAATGGAATAGCTTCTGAAGATGAGCTAAAATTATTAGAAAAGGAAAGTTTGGAATTTGTAAATAAACAAAAAATTGAAGCTTGGACCTCTTTTCAAGATGTAATTAAAAAAGAAAGATTATCACTTTTAGATGTTATTAAAAGCACCATTGATAAAACTAAAAATAATTCATTAATTAATTTATATAATCAGCTTCTAAGGATAAAAGAACCTACACGAAAAGATATTTTATCTTATTCAAGAAAATGTTTACGAATAAATGATTTATTCAAAAGAGATGAAATTATAAATTGGATTGAAAAATATAAAAAAACAACACAACCATTATACAGCTCTTTTTTATATAATGAACATAACCATTCGTTAAAAAATATTTCTGAAGTAAAACCTTTATATGATAAAAACTCACACCTTATAGATGGTAGAATTATTTTAAAAAATAATTTTGATAAACTTCTTAGCATAAATAAAAATCTTATAATTTTTGGAGAAGATTCAGGTAAAATTGGTGGTGTCAACCAAGCTTTGGAAGGTTTACAAAACAAATATGGAAGTTTGCGTGTTGATGATAGAGGAATTAGAGAAGCATCTATTGTGGGTGAAGGAATCGGATTAGCTTTGAGAGGATTTAGACCAATTGCAGAAATTCAGTACTTAGATTATTTGATTTTTGCTCTTCAAACATTAAGTGATGATTTAGCTACGATGTCTTACAGATCAGTTGGAAAACAAATTTCTCCTCTAATAGTTAGAACTAGAGGTCATAGACTTGAAGGAATATGGCATTCTGGATCTCCAATTGGTATGCTTGTCAATTCATTAAGGGGTATTAGGATTTTAGTTCCAAGAAATATGGTTCAGGCTGCTGGTATGTATAACTCTCTTTTAAAGTCATTTGAACCTGCAATAGTAATTGAACCTTTAAATTCATATAGACTAAAAGAAAAAGAACCTACAAATTATGGTGATTTTTGTTTAAAAATTGGAAAAGTTGATTTTATCCGAAAAGGAACAGACATCACGATAGTTTCATATGGGTCAACTTTAAGAATTGTTGATAAAGCATGTGATATACTTGAAAAGCATGATATTAGTGTAGATTTAATTGACATCCAATCAATTATACCATTTGATATTGATAATGATATTATTCAAAGTTTAAAATTAACTAATAAACTTTTGATTGTAGATGAAGATTTACCAGGAGGTGCCAGCTCATATATTTTACATAAAATTCTTGATCTTAATAATGGATATAACTTTTTAGATTCTAAACCTATAACATTAACTGGGAAAGAACATAGACCGCCATATGGAACCGATGGTGATTATTATTCAAAGCCTTCAATAGATGATGTTTTTGAAATAGTATACAAAATAATGCAAGAATATAATCCCGCTAAATACAATTTAAAACTATCCTAGTATTTCGAGAGCAAGCTGTTTCAATATTTTTTCGTCTTGAACTAATGTATTTATTCCTTTAGATTTTAAATCATAGTTTTTAATAGTGTTTAAAGTTTTAACAGTTTCTTTCATACTAATATTCATACTGGCATTTTTAAATTCGTTTAAAAAAAATGGATTTATTCCTACCTGCTTTGAAACTTCAGAATCACTTAATTTTTTGAGAGATTGAATTTGAAAAATTTTCAGGTAATAATTATAGATATTCATGAGAACGACTTGAACAGGGTATTTCTTTGGATTTTTAGAAAAATGATCTGATATTTTTAAAACTTTCATAAGGTCCCTTTTTCCATATTGATTTTGCAATTCAAATAAATTGTACTCATTATTTATTCCGAAATGATTTAAAATTAATTCTTCGTTGATTCCTAAACTATCCTTTTTGTTTAGACTTAGTTTTTCAAATTCATTATTAATTTTACTTAAATTATTTCCTGTAAGTTCAATTATCAACTGAGATGTCTTGTAGTCCAACTTAAATTTATATCTACTTGATATGTATATTACCCAGTTGTGAAGTTGATTATCATATATTTTTTTAAAATTAATTAATCTTCCACTTTCTTTAAAGTAGTTTACAATCTTTGTTTTTTTTGAGATATTTGGATCATTTATAAACAAAACAATTAGTGATGTTTTAGGAATTGATTTTAGTTTATTAAAATATTTATCAATTTCTTTGATTAAATTATTTGAATCTCGAACTAAAAAAAGCTGTCTATCCCCCATCATTGGATAATTATTTGCTTTTAATAATAATTCATTAAAGTTTATCTCATCACCATACAAAATATATTCGTTGAATGTTTTTAGTTCATCTGGCAATTTTTCTTTAAAAATTTTGATAAATGCAGAAATAAAATATAATTGTTCAGAATTTATTAAATATAAATTATGATTTATATTATTGGTTATTGATTTAATCTCTTCTTTAAAATGTTCTACATTTGAAATTGTAATCATGAAAAAATTAAATTTTGAAAATTATAATTTAAAGTTCAAAAATAAAGATAACAAACTATATGTATTCGATGTTATTAGAAAAAAATATATTGAGCTAAAAAAGGAAGAATGGGTAAGACAAAATACTGTTAATTTTTTAATAAATGAATTAAGTGTTCCGGAGTCGCATATCAACTTAGAAAAAGAATTTATTATAAATAAACTTAAAAAAAGATTTGATATTGTTGTTTATAATTCAGTCGGGAAGTGTTCAATACTTATTGAATGCAAGTCTTTTGATGTTAAATTAAATGAAAAAGCAATTGATCAAATACTTATCTACAATCAATATTTAAAATCCAATTTTTTAATGCTGACAAATGGAATTAATCATTTATTTTTAAAGAAATCCAATGATAAAATTGAAAAAATAAATTCTTTACCAAATTACACTAATTTATGAAAGTTGCAATTGTTGTTTTAAATTATAATGGTTTAAACTTATTAAAAATATTTATTCCACAACTAATTAAAAATTGTTTAGGATTAGATTTTTATGTTGTTGATAATGGTTCTGATGACGATTCTGTAAATTATATAATTAATGAATATCCAAACATTAAAGTAATTATAAATGAAAAAAATTTTGGATACGCTGGAGGATACAATAAATCTTTAAATAAGATAAATGCTGAATTATTCATATGTTTAAATAATGATGCAACATTTATTGATAAAAAATCAGTTAATAATATAATTGAAGTTTTTAAAAAAAATCCAGAAATAGTAGCTGCACAACCTAGAATAATTAATTATACAAACAGAAAAATTTTTGATTATGCAGGTGCTTCAGGTGGATTTATTGACTTATTTGGTTATCCGTTTTGTAGAGGAAGAATTTTCACAGAGATTGAAGATGTTACAAAATATAGTACTACAAGAGAAATTTTTTGGGCCAGTGGGTGTTGTTTAGTTATAAGAAAATCCTCCTTTAACTCTGTCAATGGTTTTGATTCCTCCTTTTTTGCTCATATGGAGGAAATAGATTTATGTTGGAGATTGAAAAATAATAATAACAGTAATAAAATTGTTGTTATTGGAAATGCAAATGTTTATCATTTGGGAGGAGCGACACTTAATTATAATACTGTCAATAAAAACTATTTGAATTTTAGAAATTCATTAGTTATGTTAATTAAAAATTTACCTAAAAAATTAATGTTTGTTTCCTTAACAGGAAGATTTTTTATAGATTTTATTATACTAATAGTCTCTTTAATCACTTTAAATTTTAAAGTAGTTAAAGGTATAATTAAAGCATATTTTTTTATCATAATGAATTTGATCAATATTTTTAGATTAAGATCAAGTAGAAACTCAAATTTTAAATTTTATTATTGTAAATCAATTTTTTATAATTTCTTCTTCAAAAGAAAAAAATTTTTTTCCGAAATTTAGTATAATTTTAATTTCATTTTTTTTAATTTCATATACTTATTAAAATTTTATCATGAAAAAAAGTGTTTTATATATTCTATCCTTTGTTGTTTTATTATCCTCATGTGTTTCTCAAAAGAAATTTGCTGAACTTGAAGCGACAAATCAAAACAACTTGAATCTACTAAATTCAGCCACAGTTAAATTAAATACATGTCTTGATGAAAAAGCAACTGCTGAGGCAAACATGAAAGCTCTTCAGGATCAAGTAGTTTTTTTAAAAGCTAATAATCAAGACTTAATTAATAACATGGGTAATTTGACAACCCTGTCCCAGAAAGGTGCTGAGAATTTAGAAAGATCACTTGAAAGTCTTCAAGAAAAAGATCTTGTTATCAGAACAATGCAGGATGCAGTAACTCGACGAGACTCAGTAACTCTGGCTTTAGTAACAAGCCTTAAAGGCGCATTTATAGATATTAATGACAATGATATTGAAGTTAATGTTGAAAAGGGTGTAGTATTTATTTCAATTTCTGATAAACTATTGTTTAACAGCGGAAGTTATTATGTTTCCGACAGAGCTAAAGAGGTTCTTGGGAAAGTTGCTCAGGTAGTTTTAGATAAACCTGAGATTGAATTTATGGTTGAAGGACATACTGATGATGTCCCTATTCAAAATGAAATTCTACTTGACAACTGGGATTTAAGTGTTAAAAGAGCAACTTCAGTAGTTAGAGTTTTACAAAATGATTTTGGTGTCCCGCCTGAGAGAATGACTGCTGCTGGTAGAAGTTCTTACATTCCTGTCATGGATAATGACACATCTGATGGAAGAGCCAAGAATAGAAGAACAAGAATTGTTGTTCTTCCAAAACTTGATCAATTTTATGATTTAATTGAACAAGGAATGAAAGCAGCGTCAAACTAATTAATAACAATTAGTATATGAAAAGGGGACATTTTGTGTTCCCTTTTTTATTTAATAACCTTTAATTTTGCAAATTTTAGAAGAACTTTTTTTTCTCCCGAATTATTAAAATTAATTGTTGCCCTTGAATTTTCGCCATCTTCTTCAATTTCCTTGACTTGGCCTCTACCAAATCTTTCATGAAAAACTACATCATTAATTTTAATGTTAATTTTAATATTCTGAGAAGATGATTTAAAAGATTTAAGCTTTGATATATTCTTTCTTTTTTTAAAGTTTCTTAACCTTAATAAAGTGTTATCAATATGAGAAGGTTGTTGTTTGTGTAAAGAATTTTTATTTGTGTACTTATTGTCAATTTCAGAAAGAAATCTACTTGGTTCGCATTCATTTAGATTTCCCCATTTAAATCTTTGATTACAATAACTCAATGTTAAACTTTTTTCAGCTCTGGTCATTGCTACATAAAATAGCCTCCTCTCCTCTTCTACTTCTTCTCTAGAATTAATACTCATTACTGATGGAAATAAATTCTCTTCCATTCCTATAACATATACAATTGGAAATTCCAATCCTTTTGCCATATGAACTGTCATTAAAGAAACTCTTTCATTCGAAACTTCTTTATCAGTCTCTGAATATAGCGCAACATCCTCTAAATATTTTGAAAGTGACTTATCTGATTCAAAGAGTTCTTCTTGACCTTCTATAAAATCATTAATGCCATTAACCAACTCTTCTATATTTTCAATTCTATTAAAAGACTCCAATGATCCTTCATTTTTATAAAAATTTACAATTTGTATTTTATTAATTATATGTGATACTGTTTCGTATGCATTGTTATTTTGAGAAAAAACTTTAAAAGAAAGAATTTGGTTCATGAAATTCTCTAATTTCTCTATTGTTCCTTTGTTGATTTTTACTAATGGATCATTAAGATTTGATATAGAATCAAAAAGTGAGATATTTTGTTTTTCAGAAATTAATGTTAACTTATCTAAAGTAGTTTGTCCAATTCCCCTCGGCGGAAAATTTATGATTCTTCTCAAACTCTCTTCATCATTAAGATTTTCAATTAATCTTAAATAAGCTAAAACATCTTTTATCTCTTTTCTCTGGTAAAAAGATAATCCGCCAAAAACCTGATATTCAATATTAATTTTTCTCAGGGCATCCTCTACAGCCCTTGATTGAGCATTAGTCCTGTATAAAACTGCAAATGATGAATTATTTAGTAATTCATTATTCTTTCTCTCAAATATATTTGAGGCAACGTATCTGCCCTCATCGGAATCTGATAATGATTTATTTATGATTATTTTTTCTCCATCATTATTTTGAGTCCATATAGTTTTATCCAACTTAAACTGGTTATTTTGGATTAATGAGTTTGCACATTGAACTATGTTATTAGATGACCTGTAGTTTTGCTCAAGTTTGTAAATTTTACAATCTGGATAGTATTTTTTGAAATTTAAAATATTATCAATGTTAGCTCCTCTAAAACTATATATACTCTGTGAATCATCTCCAACAACACAAAGATTTTGATGTCGATCAGAAAGAGCTTTTATAATTAGATACTGTGAATAATTAGTGTCCTGATATTCATCAACTAATATATACCTAAACTTGTCTTGATATTTAGATAGAACTTCAGGAAATTTATTTAGCAATTCGTTTGTTTTAAGTAATAGATCGTCAAAATCCATAACAGAGGATCTAAAGCATCTTTCAACATATCTTTTATAAATATTTCCAAATTCTGATCTTTTAGACATTTTATCAACTTCAATCATCTCAGGATTATTAAAATAGTTTTCAACTGTTATAAAATTATTTTTTAATGAAGAAATTCTATTTCTTATTTGCTTTGTTTTATAATGATCTTTATTTAAGTTAAGTTCTTTAATAATATTTGAAACTAATCTTTCAGAATCATATGTATCATATATTGTAAAATTTGTTGGATAGCCTAATAAAGGTGCTTCAGATCTTAAAATTCTAGCAAAAACGGAATGGAATGTACCCATCCATATATTTCTTGCTTGTGAGTCTCCTACACTTTCTGAAATTCTTTTTTTCATTTCAGCAGCTGCCTTATTAGTAAATGTCAAGGCTAAAATATTAAACGGATCAATATTCTGATTAATTAAATGAACAATACGATAGGTCAGAACTCTTGTTTTTCCTGATCCAGCGCCAGCAATAACAATCAATGGGCCATTTTTATGAATTACAGGAAGTTTTTGTTGCTTGTTAAGTTTTTGAAGATATTCAGTCAATTTAATATTTTAACTGTTATTAAAATTTAAAGTTAATAAATTAAATTTGAGAAGTGAACACCAATAAATTAAATACTTCTTTAGAGTTTATTAAAGGAATAGGTAAAATTAGATCTAAATTAATTAGAGATGAATTAAAAATAAATACATGCCAACAAATGCTTTATAGTTTTCCGTTTAGATATATAGATAGATCTAAATTTTTTAAAATTTCTGAAATTAAAAATGAAATGATTCATGTTCAAATTAAAGGAGTATTTAAAGATTTAAAACTGGTGAAATTTTCGAATAAGTATAGGCTTGAAGGAAAACTTTATGATGGATATAACTACATGACAATTAACTGGTTTAAAGGTCTAAGTTGGGTAGAAAAATCAATTGAACTTAATAAAGAGTATGTATTGTTTGGTAGATTATCTTGGTTTAACAATAAACCAAATATGGTTCATCCAGAATTTGAAAGAATGAATTCAATTGTAAAAAAAGGTTTTGTAAAGATTAAACCAGTTTATCATTCAACAGAAAAACTTATTAATCATGGAATAACAAATAATTTTTTTATAAAAATTATTAAAAATATTTTTTCATTTGTTGAAGATGAATTAAATGAAAATCTAAATAAAGAAATTAATGAAAAGTATAATTTTTATTCTACAAGAAAATCATTGATTAATATACATTTTCCTATAGATTTTAATCATTTAGAAATAGCTAAGAAGAAAATAATATTTGAAGAGTTTTTTTTCAATCAACTAAGATTTAATCTAGTTAAAATAAATAGAAAAAGAATTAATCCTGGATATTACTTTCCTTCAATCAGCAATAAATTCAAGACCTTTTACGATAGTAAATTAAACTTTGATTTAACAAATTCTCAAAAAAAGGTCTTAAAGGAAATTCGTGAAGATTTTTCTAGTAAAAAACAAATGAATCGTCTTCTTCAAGGTGATGTTGGTTCAGGAAAGACAATTGTTGCTATTATGTCAGTTATAATAGCTGTTGAAAATAATTTTCAATCATGCATAGTTGCACCAACTGAAATTCTAGCACAACAACATTTTTCATCTTTTATTAACTATTTAAGCGATATTAATATTAATGTTAAAATTTTAACTGGCTCAACAACTAAGTTACAGAGAAACTTAATATTATCTGATTTAATTATTGGTGAAATAGATGTTTTAATTGGAACACATGCCCTTTTTGAAGATGATGTTAGATTTAAAAATCTTGGTTATGTGGTAATTGATGAACAACATAAGTTTGGTGTTAAGCAAAGAAGTAAAATGTGGAAAAAAAATAATCCCCCTCCTCACGTTTTAATTATGACTGCAACTCCGATACCCAGAACATTGACAATGAGTATATATGGAGATCTTGATATATCAATAATAGACGAGATGCCACCTGGAAGAAAGGATATTGTTACAGTTCATAGGAAGGATAGTAATAGGTTAAAAGTGTTTGCTTTTTTAAAAGATCAAATTAAGTCCGGAAGACAAGTTTATATAGTATATCCCCTAATTGAAGAATCTAAAAAAATGGATTTAAAGTTTCTTGAAGATGGCTATGAAAGTTTATTAAGAGATTTCCCAAGAGATAAATATCAAATTGGAGTTTTACATGGAAAGATGAAAAATAATGATAAAGATTACGAAATGAAGAGATTTATTGTTGGCAAAACAAATATTTTAATTTCAACAACAGTAATTGAAGTTGGTGTTAATGTTCCAAATGCATCTGTTATGATTATTGAAAGTGCTGAAAGATTTGGACTATCTCAAATGCATCAACTTAGGGGAAGAGTTGGCAGAGGAAGTTATGAAAGTTATTGTATTCTGATGACTAAAGATAATTTAAGCAATGATGCACAAACTAGAATAAATGCCATGACAGAGACTAACAATGGTTTTAAAATTTCTGAAATAGATTTAAAATTAAGAGGACCTGGTGATGTTTTAGGAACAAGACAGAGTGGTGATTTAGATTTTAAACTTGGTGATATAGTAAATGATGTTGATGTATTTAATGAAGCTTTTGATGAAGTTAAAAAAGTAATATCGTCTGACCCTGATTTAATAAACATATCAAATAACAATATAAAATCATATTTGGTTAATAATTCAAATAATAAATCCTGGAATATAATTGGTTAATTAATTATCGATAATATATCTTTACAGAAATGAAAATTTCTTTTAAATGGATCTCTGAAATTATAGATGAAAATCTAGATTTTGAAGAATGTGCTGAATTGCTCACTGATATTGGATTAGAGGTTGAAAAGTCTTATACTTTTTCAAATATTAATACTGATCTTTCACAACTTTTAATTGGAAAGATTAAAGAATGTATAAAACACCCCAATGCAGATAGATTAAAGTTAACAACAGTTAATATAGGCGACTCTGATGATCTTAAAATTGTTTGTGGCGCACCTAACGTAGATGTTGATCAAACAGTAGTTGTTGCGCCTGTTGGAAGTACTTTAACAACAATAAAAGGTGATTCAATTAAGATAAAAAAAGCAAAAATAAGGGATATTGAAAGTCATGGAATGTTGTGTGCAGAAGATGAAATTGGTATAGGTGAATCTCATGATGGAATCATAATATTAAATAAAAAAATTAAACCAGGAACCAAAGCCTCAAAAGTATTTAAATCTTATTCCGATAAAATATTAGAAATTGGTTTAACACCAAATAGAAGTGATGCAATTTCTCATTTTGGAGTTGCTCGTGATCTTCGTGCTGCTCTTTGTTACCGAAATGATAAAAAATTTGAGCTGATATCACCCTCAATATCTAATTTTAATAATACAATAATTTCGCCAAATTTTAATATTGAAATTTTAAACCCCAAAGATTGTAGTAGGTTTTGTGGGTTAATTATTGATAATATAAAAGTAAAAGATTCACCTGAATTTATACAAAATAGATTAAAAGCCATTGGCTTAAATCCAATAAATAATATAGTTGACATAACTAATTATGTTATGCATGAAATTGGACAACCACTTCATGCATATGATAGAGCTAAAATCAAATCGAATACAATAAGTATAAAGAAAATTAATACTAAAAATAAATTTACTATTCTTAATGGTAAAGAAATAGATCTAAATGAAGATGACCTTATGATTTGTGATGAAGATTCTCCAATGTGTTTGGCTGGTGTTTATGGTGGTTTAAATTATTCTGTAACGTCTGAAACAAAAACTATATTTCTTGAGAGTGCTTCTTTTAATCCTATTTCAATAAGAAAATCATCAAAAACACACTCATTAAACACTGATTCGTCTTATAGATTTGAAAGAGGTGTTGACATAGAAAATACTGAATTTGCTTTAAAACGTGCAGCCGCTTTAATTATTGAACATTGTGAGGGGGATATAGTAAGTGATATTATGGATGAATTCCCTGGAAAAATTGATGAAAAAAATATTGTATTAAATTTTGACAATGTCGATAGTTTAATTGGTTTTAAAATTGATCGATTAAAAATAAAATCCATTTTAAATTTATTAGACTTCAAAATCAATAATGTAACAGATATATCGGCTGGAATTACAATTCCAGCTTACAGGCATGATGTTGTAAGAGAATGTGATGTTATTGAAGAAATTTTAAGAATACATGGTTTTAATAATATTGAAATTGATAAAAAAATTAACATATCTATATCTTCTTTAGTTAATTCAAATAATAAATTTGAAAATATAATTTCAAACTATTTGTCTTCCTTAGGTTTTAATGAAATCATGAATAATTCACTAGTTAGTGATAACACAAATATTGGTAAAGAAAAAAAAGTAAGCCTTTTGAATTCAATTAGTTTAGATATTTCATCAATGAGAAATTCATTACTTCCTGGAATGCTAAAATCTCTAGTATATAATATAAATAGGAAGAATAAAAATTTAAAATTTTATGAATTTGGATCTATTTACGAAAAACTAAATGATAATTATATAGAAAAAAAGATGCTTGGATTAATTATTTCAGGAAACATCATTGACGAATCTTGGCATTCGAAAAATCAAAAAACTGATTTGTTTATATTAAAGAATATAGTAAATAATATATTTCAAAAATTTAAAATTAAATTTAAAGAAAAATACTCTGATGATAAGATTTTTCTTGATTATGGCAATTGTCAATCTATAATTTCTGCAGTTGATAAATCTTTAATTTCATTGTATGAAATCGAAGAAGAAAATGTATACTATGCCTCAATTGAGCTTGAGGGACTTTTTAATCAGAATTCTAATGAGTTTTTCAAAGTAAAAAAATCTTCAAAATTTCCTAGAGTTAGAAGGGATTTTTCATTTATTATTGATGAATCAATTACCTACGATGATTTGATAAAAGCAATAAATAAAACAAGTAGATTGCTCAAAGAAGTTAAATTAATGGATGTTTATTATGGCAAACCACTTAAGAAAAATGAAAAATCATATTCACTTTCAATAACTTTAGAAAATGATAAAAAAACACTTGAGGACTTAGAAATCAATACCATATCAAAAAAAATAATTGACACAATATCAAAAAAATTTAATGGTGTTGTTAGAAGTTAATATATTCCTTTTCTGAGCGATTTTATATTGGTGTCAGCTAAGTAATCTTCAAAGGACATTAGTTTGTCAATAAATCCGTTTTTTCCAATCTCTATTATTCTATTTCCTACTGAGTTTGCAAATTCAAAATCATGTGTGGTTAAGATTATATTTCCTTTAAATTTTATTAATGAATTATTTAATGTTTGAATAGTTTCTAGATCTAGATGATTTGTAGGTTCATCTAACATTAAAAAGTTTGATTTCTCCATCATCATTTTAGATAAAATACATCTTACTTTTTCACCTCCAGAAAGTACATTGCATGATTTCAATGCTTCCTCTCCACTAAAAATCATTTTTCCTAAAAAACCTCTAATAAAAACTTCTTCCCTTTCTTCATCATTGTTTGACCATTGTCTAAGCCATTCAATTAGATTAATGTTTTTATTAAAATAAATATCATTGTTTAAAGGTAAATATGATTGACTAATGGTACTACCCCAATTAAATGATCCTTTAAAATTATTATCAATACCATTAATAATTTCATAAAATTTTGAAGTTATTTTAGAATCTTTTGAATATAAAATAACTTTGTTTCCTTTGTTGAGAGTAAAATCTAAAGGTTTAT